>Ga0207709_10000053_pt1 | contig 225514 bp, 213 predicted proteins | sample KBSM34metaG_FD_184397 | JGI IMG/M metagenome (GOLD analysis project Ga0207709, IMG submission 184397) | Miscanthus rhizosphere microbial communities from Kellogg Biological Station, Michigan, USA - KBS M3-4 metaG (SPAdes) (version 2) | ecosystem: Host-associated > Plants > Roots > Rhizosphere... | reverse complement strand
CGAACGGCAACAGCCCGTCGAGCACGCCGTCGGTCAGCGTCAGCAATTCCTCACCGGTGACCATCGACACCGGACAGCCGTTGGTGCAGGTCCGCGGCGCACAATCGGCGCTGTCACCGTTGGGGTTCTTCGCCTGATCCGGCGTGTCGTCGTGGTGCTCGTCTTTTTTCAGGGAGGCATTGCGCCGGGCATCCCAACGCAGTTGCATGCGGCCCTTTTTCACCCCGGCGGCGATGCCCCGTGCGGCGACGGATTTGTACTGGTTCACGTAGCCGATGAAGGTGCTGACAATGCCGAACATCGCCTTCACCAGGCGCGTCACCGCCGACAGCAACTGAGCGCCACGCTCCGCCAGACGCAAGGTCAGATACGCAATCCCCGCCCCGGCGCCGACAAAGGTCAGCACAACACCGATCAACACATCGATCAGCAGTTGCACCACCACCATCGAAACCGCCTCGGCGGTTTTCCCGGCAATTTCATTAGGTGGCAGCATCTCCAGCCAGAGGCTGGCAGTACGCAGCAACAGGCACAGCGCCGCCTCGTCACTGACGAGCAGTTGGAGCTGCTCCATCTTTTCGGGCATCGATACCGCGAACTCGGCCAACGCTGTCGCGCTGTCTCCCAGACGACCACCAAACTCGAGAGGATCCTTGAGAATCTCCGACAGCAACCCGATGCTGTCCCACGCCCCCTCGATCGCCGCCCAGCTCCCGGCCAGCATGCCGTTGCCCGCCGCCGTCGCCACCGACTGCGACCACTGCGGCCTGAAGCCCTGCCACTCGCTGCGCAGCCAGCTATCCAGCTGTCGGGTCAGACCATCGTAGGACTCGAACAGCGCATCAACCTGCTTCTCGCTGGCCTCGCCGTGCACCACTACCCGGTAGAACTTGCCTGCCTCACCGGTAAACAAACCCTTGCCCTGAGCATCGAGCGTGACGGACTTGACCTGGCCGCCATCCACCGCCACGACATCAACAACGATGTCGCCCAACGGAATGTCGTACACCGACTCGAACTTGCTCTCGATCTCCATTCGCCCGGTTGCCGGGCATTGCACGACAGCCGAAGAAAAACGGTTGTCGTCAATGGCGACCGCCGTGCCGTGTTCGCCGAAACGGATGATCCGCTCCATCCCCATCAGCGACGGCAGATCGGCTGCATGACTGACGCCGTCTGCCGAGCGACTGAGCCAGTGCTTCAGCTGTTTGCGATAGAGATCGAGGGTGCGGGGAAAGCTGTCGAGTTCTTGCTCGATGCGGGTGACGGCATCCATCAGCGCATTCCCATGCGCATGGCGAAACGAAAAACCGGGTCGAGCATGTGCGTTCCCTCGCGCAAAAATCAGGCGAAGGACTTTGCGGGGGATCAATCAGAAAAGAAGTCAGGCGAGTAGGCGAGGGATGTAGGAGAAGTCTGTAACTGATCTTTTATCGAACAGCTGACGCAAGAACGGGGCGGGAGGTTTCCCTCACGCCCCGTTCACGGAACACCGGATTTGTTTATCGAGAAGCGTCCCGGCCGACCAGTTCTTTCAACTTGAGCTCGGCCAGCGGATGCCCGGCCTGCGCGGCCACGGTCCACCAACGAGCGGCCTCCGAAGGATCTGGCGCTTTGCTCGGCGTACCTGCAAGACTGATGACACCTACTTGATACGCCGCCTTGCCATCACCAGACAGCGCCGCCAGTCGCAACAACCGCACACCTTCTTCACGCGCACCCAGGCCCACGCCGCGAAACGTCAGGATGTGCCCGTAAAAACTTTGCGCGCCGACATCGCCCAGGTTGGCCATGCGCGCAAACTGCCCTTCGAGCCAGCGCCAGCCTCGGGGCTGACGGACAAACCAAGACCAGTGAAAGAGCCTGCGGGCGAGCCAGTAACTGACCCGCGCCTTGAGTCGTAAAAACACTCAGGCCTCCGCCGATTCCGGGTATTCGTACTCAAAGACCCGCACCACTTCCGAGGCATGCCATGAAGCAGCGGCAACACCATCGGACGGCCCGGAAAAGCGCCCAAGACGCTCGACACATTCAAAGAAACCGGTGCGTGGCAGGCGACTGGCGCCCTGGCTGATCACCAGCGAACTGCGCAACGGTTGTTCTGCTTTCGCGTCCAGAGCAGCGAGATGCTCCAGTGCAGCGGTCAATGTCTGCATCGCCGGCGTGGGCAATTGCAGACGCTCGAGCAAGGCTCGATAGGTCAGAAGATGGCGCTGCCTGCGCGCCTGGTCCAGCTCCCCCAGCAATCCGTCCCAATGTTGACGACTGATGCGTACGCTCACGATTGTTCCCTCCACCCTGGCACCGTCAACTCCCAGGCCAGGCTGCGGCGAATTGCAGCGTCGGGCAGACGCTCTCCGCTTTCGATCATGGCCAGGTAAGACGGGCTGATGCCTACCGTGCGGGCGAGCGCCTCGATGGCGATGCCCTTCCCTTCGCGCAAACTGCGTAACTGATCCAGACCTGGAAGAATCGGGTCCGGTGTGGCCGCAAGCGGCGCTGGAGCCGGTTGCGACGGTGCTTCGTTAATGCCTGCTGCTTTCAGTAGAGCCTGATACTGAGCCCATGGCAGAACCGCATACTCGGGCTCGCCATCGCGTGCAATTATCTGAATATCCATGACTACCCCGTAGGACAACAACACTTAGCGAGTCGGCACTTTTCCCTAGAAGTGTAATCCTAACAGCGGCCAAGGTCGTGGGGGGTATCTATCTGTATAAGAGGCTGGCGCGATTCAGGACTTTTTCGGCCCCTGAAGCTGAAGTTGTTCGGGCGTATCGGGCAGACGCTCGACAACCCTGAGCTTTTCCGGTGCCTGCCGTTGGCGCCACAAACGGAATGCACTGAGTTCGTCGTCGAGGGTTTTCATTAGCCAGGCAAGGACGGCGATGTCATCGAGCATGCCGAAAACGGGAATGAAATCCGGGATCGCATCCACCGGACTGAGGAAGTACATCAGGCCCGCAACGACCGAAACGATGGCCTTGGGACTGATCGCGCGATACTCACCCCGCCAGTACGCCAGGCACAGTGCTTGAAGCAGACGCAGGTCATCCTTCAACTTGCCCAGACGATTGCCTTGAGCGGCGCCTTTGCTGGCCACGGCAAACAACAGCGTCGGCAAACGGCCACGGGCCAGGAGTCGTCCGGCCAATGGCAGGAATCGGGCGAAATTCCACGGAGCTTTCATCTATTTCTCCCGTTGAAATGTTATCCACACAAATTGTGGATAACCTTGTGAACAGAGCTGCATTTCAACGCTGAGAGCCCCGTTTCATAAGGGCTGCGCTCAGATCGGGCGTTTTTTACTCACATAAAAAACCCCAATATTTCATTGACTTGGCGGCTCAGGGCGTCTAGCGGGTAGCCACAAAGTCTAGGACTGTCATGACGCCTGTCGGTTCGCTCTGTTTACGCCGGGCGTCGACCAGATGCAACAACGCCCCGCATTAGCGAGGCGTTGTTATCGAAACCGAGGCCAATTACTTGGCTGCGGCGTCTTCCTTGGCTGGATCCTTGATACCCAGCAGTTCCAGGTCGAAGACCAGAACCGAGTTGGCCGGGATTGCCGGGCTTGGCGATTGTGCGCCGTAAGCCAGATCGCTAGGGATGTACAGCTTGTACTTCTCGCCAACGTGCATCAGTTGCAGGCCTTCGACCCAACCCGGGATCACACCGCTGACCGGCAGATCGATCGGGCTGCCGCGCTCGACGGAGCTGTCGAATACGGTGCCATTGGTCAGCTTGCCGGTGTAGTGAACGGTCACGACATCGGTAGGCTTAGGCTGTGGGCCGTCGGCTTTCTTGATCACTTCGTACTGCAGACCGGAAGCGGTGGTGGTCACGCCGGCCTTCTTGCCGTTTTCTTCGAGGAATTTCTTGCCGGCGGCTGCCGACTCTTCGCTCATCTTGGCCATACGCTCTTCGGCGCGCTTTTGCAGCGCAGCGAAAGCTTCGACCAGTTCTTCATCTTTCAGCTTCTGTTCTTTCTTGCCGACGGCATCTTCGATGCCCTGGGCTACCGCTTTGGAGTCCAGATCATCCATGCCTTCCTGAGCAAGGCTCTTGCCCATGTTCAGGCCGATGCCGTAGGAAGCTTTTTGCGCCGGGGTTTTCAGCTCCACGCTGGTCTGCGAATCACAACCCGCGAGTACCAGGCTAACCAGGGCTACCGCCGCCGCCAACCGATGCTGTTTCATGCTATTTCCTTGTTCATGCGCCGAAAGGGCAATCGAGTAAAGCCGCGAGCTTATCAGGCCGCCACGACCAATGGCTACCGGCATGAGAGCAGGAATCTTCCGATAAGTTCAGGGATTAAAAAGCATTTGAGCAAAGGCAGGGTGAAGCTTCTGTCATCTTGCCCTGACAGTGACCGACGCCCCTTCCCACAACACTTGGCGTAATGGCCACTTGCCGCACAGCACTCGGCTGAGGCATAACAGCGCAACAACTCGACAAGGATGTTCATCTTGCGCCTCTTATTCCGTGTGCTGACGCTGATCGTGGTACTGCTGGGACTGGTCCTGGCGGTGGTTCTCTACTATGTCGCCAATCCGAGATTGCCCTTCCCCGCGCCTGCAAAACAGGTGCATTACCTGAACCAGTGGAGCGACGAAGAGCGCCAGACCTACTATTTCACGCCGCAAGGCACTCAGGTAAAAGGCCTGCGTTATGAGTGGTTCCAGGCACTGGAGCTGCCGTTTTCGCCGCAACGTTTTGCCTCGCCGGAATACCTTGCACGCTTCGGTTTTCTGGTCGATCCGCAGCAGAAAGCCACGCCAAGTAACCCGGGGAATCTCCCGGTGGGATTCACCCGGCATCAGAATCCCGGCAGCTCCGAGCAATATCTGGACATCACCTGCGCGGCCTGCCACACCGGTGAACTGCATCTCAACGGTCAGGCCCTGCGCATCGACGGCGGCTCGGCTCAACATGTGCTGCCTTCCAGCGTTCCTACATTGCGTGGCGGCAGTTTCGGACAGGCATTGGTCGCCAGTCTGGCCTCCACTTACTACAACCCTTGGAAATTCGAACGGTTCGCCCGCACCGTTCTCGGCGAAGAATACGACGCGCGCCACGAACAACTGCGCAAAGACTTCAAAGGATCGCTGAACACCTTCCTCAAAGTGGCATGGAACGACACTCACCGTGGTCTCTATCCCACCGAGGAAGGCCCGGGACGCACCGATGCATTCGGTCGCATCGCCAATGCGACCTTCGGCGACGCGATTTCCCCGATCAATTACCGCGTGGCCAACGCTCCCGTGGATTACCCGCAACTGTGGGACATGTGGACGTTCGACTGGGTGCAGTGGAACGGCTCGGCGCAACAGCCGATGGCACGCAATATCGGCGAGGCACTGGGGGTTGGCGCAACCCTGAATTTCTTCGATTCCAATGGCCAGCCGCTGCAGGGCGATGAACGTTATGCATCGAGCGTGCGCGTGCGCGATCTGCACAAGATCGAAGAAACCCTGCAAAAACTTCAGCCACCCGAATGGCCGGAAGAACTGTTTGGAAAGGTCGACAAACCACTGGCAGCCAAGGGACGCGCCCTGTTTGCCGAAAACTGTGCTGGCTGCCACGTCCCACGGGCGACGCAAGAAGGCGAACGCTGGGTCAAGCATCTGCCCATGTTGCCCGTCGACGTCATCGGCACCGATCCGAACGCGGCCAACAACATCGCCAACCACCGTTTCGACCTGACAGCCCTGCAATGGAATCCGGCAGAACTTGAGCAGATGGACGTGAAACTGCATCCCGCGCCCAAGGAGCCGCTGGACCTCAGCCAGTTATCCGTGGCCAAGGGCTTGGCTTACGTGACGGCATTCGTTGAAAACCGTGCTTATCGTGAAGCGGGCGTCACAGCGGAGGAAAAACCAAAACTCGACGGTTTCGGTCTGCCCATCGGCGTACGCGAGAAAGTCGCCTATAAGGCTCGCCCGCTCGCTGGCGTGTGGGCCACCCCGCCCTTCCTGCACAACGGCTCGGTGCCGAGCCTGTATCAACTGCTGTCGCCGCAAGATGAACGCTCCACGACTTTCTATAAAGGCACTCTGGAATACGACCCTCGGCATCTGGGCTACCGCACCGAAGCCTTTACCAACGCGTTCCTGTTCGACACCCGCATTACCGGCAACCACAACAGCGGGCACGAATTCCGCGCCGGCGAGCGCGGTAACGGGGTTATCGGGCGGCTGTTACAGCCGGAGGAGCGCTGGGCGCTGCTGGAATATTTGAAAGTGCTGGGCGGACCGCTGGAGGCGCAACTGCCATGATCTTCAATTCGTTCAAGAAGCCATCGATGCTGTCACGTTTTTGGTTGTGGCTGGGACGGTTGCTGGGCAAAACCCTGCTGCTTTTGCTGGTGATCGGCCTGATCGGCTGGGCTTTGGCAACCGCCTGGTTCGCCTGGCAGCACCGGGGGCCGGTATCGGCACTGGAGCAGATTCCGGACGGAGAAGCAGCGATGACGCAAGACGTGATCCAGACTGCCGTGCGAATTGTCGATCAGCACCGGGAAAGCACGCGTTTTCTGCGCGACGCCCATGCCAAGGCCCACGGTTGCGTGAAGGCCGACGTGCAAGTGCTGCCGGATCTGACTCAGGACCTGCGCCGAGGTGTTTTCAGCGAGCCGGGCAAGATATGGCAGGCAACGATGCGCCTGTCCAACGGCAACGCCTACCCACAGTTCGATAGCATCCGCGATGCCCGGGGCATGGCGATCAAACTGCTCGATGTGCCCGGCAAACAGTTGCTGGGCGACCGTCAGGGTCTGCACGAGCAGGATTTCGTGATGTTCAGTCACCCGAACTTCTTTGTCAGCGATGTCGCCGAGTATCGTCAGAATGTGGCGGCGCAGGCTGACGGCAAGAAGGTCATGGCGTTTTTTCCAGGCTGGGACCCGAGAACCTGGCAGGTCAGGCATTTGTTCATTGCGCTGGCAACGCTTTCTCCGCCGCCAGAGAGCCCGACACGTACGACCTACTTTTCGGTTTCGCCCTACAAGTTCGGCGAGGCCAATGCGAAGTTTCGGGTGATGCCGGATCCGGACAACTGCCCGGCCTACACACTGCCGAAGCAAAACCAGGATCTGCCGAACTTTTTGCGCAGTGCGCTGAATCAACAACTGTCCACGGATCGGGTGCCTGCGTGTTTTGTGTTGCAGATCCAGCGCCAGGACGCCAATCGGTTCATGCCGATCGAAGACACCAGCATCGAATGGCGCGAACAGGACAGTCCATTCCAGACCGTAGCCAAAATCACCCTGCCCCCGCAGGACTTCGATACCCCGGCCTTGAACCTGCAATGCGACAACCTGTCGTTCAATCCCTGGTTCGGCATCGAAGCCCATCGCCCGATTGGCGGGATCAACCGCTTGCGCAAGGCGGTGTATGAAGCGGTGAGTGATTACCGGCACAGTCGCAACTCGGCGCAATAGCAGCGCCAGAAACGAAAAAAGCGACCGTCAAAGGTCGCTTTCTGGTGGTCAGGCCCGGCAAAAGCCAAATTCCGGACAGCAAAAAGCCCGCACTGGGCGGGCTTTCTGTGATGACCTGGCGTTCAGTGTTCCAGGTTATCGAATATGGCGCAGCGGACGGGACTCGAACCCGCGACCCCCGGCGTGACAGGCCGGTATTCTAACCGACTGAACTACCGCTGCGCGAAACGCTTGAAACGAATGGTGGGTGATGACGGGATCGAACCGCCGACATTCTGCTTGTAAGGCAGACGCTCTCCCAGCTGAGCTAATCACCCTTCGCTTCGTTACGGGGCGCATTATGCCACAGATTTTCGTAATGTGTTGATTTAATTGAAGTTTTTTTCAAATAAATCCGAAAACCGGTGAAACGACACATCCCGCATGTACAACTCGAGGCAGAAAAAAACCCGCCTTGGCGGGTTTTTCCGTGGTGACCTGGCGTTCAGTGTTCCAGGTTACCGAATATGGCGCAGCGGACGGGACTCGAACCCGCGACCCCCGGCGTGACAGGCCGGTATTCTAACCGACTGAACTACCGCTGCGCTAAACACTTTGAAACGAATGGTGGGTGATGACGGGATCGAACCGCCGACATTCTGCTTGTAAGGCAGACGCTCTCCCAGCTGAGCTAATCACCCTTCGCTTCGGTGTGGCGCGCATTCTACGGAGCGACCCAACCTCTGGCAAGCACTTTTTTAATTAATTTTCTTAGCCCTTCCAAAGGCTTAGAGAAGGGTTGGCCTATGACCCGGCGAAGACAATAATGCCCCCCTTTGTATAAAGGAGAGACTCACCCCATGTGGTTCAAAAACCTGCTTATCTATCGCCTGACCCAAGACCTGCCTGTCGATGCCGAGGCGCTGGAAACTGCACTGGCCACCAAACTGGCGCGTCCATGTGCAAGCCAGGAGTTGACCACCTACGGTTTCGTCGCGCCGTTCGGCAAAGGCGAAGATGCGCCACTGGTGCATGTCAGCGGTGACTTCCTGCTGATCGCCGCCCGTAAAGAAGAACGCATTCTGCCGGGCAGCGTCGTACGCGATGCCGTAAAGGAAAAGGTCGAAGAGATCGAAGCCGAGCAGATGCGCAAGGTCTATAAGAAGGAACGCGATCAGATCAAGGATGAAATCATCCAGGCGTTCCTGCCGCGCGCCTTCATCCGCCGCTCGTCGACCTTCGCCGCCATCGCGCCGAAACAGGGCCTGATCCTGGTCAACTCGGCCAGCCCGAAACGCGCCGAAGACCTGCTCTCCACCCTGCGTGAAGTGATCGGCACCTTGCCGGTTCGCCCGCTGACCGTGAAAACCGCACCGACTGCCGTAATGACCGAATGGGTCACCACCCAGCAGGCCGCTCCGGACTTCTTCGTCCTGGACGAATGCGAACTGCGTGACACCCACGAAGACGGCGGCATCGTGCGTTGCAAGCGTCAGGACCTGACCAGCGAAGAAATCCAGCTGCACCTGAGCACCGGCAAGGTTGTGACTCAACTGTCGCTGGCCTGGCAGGACAAACTGTCGTTCATGCTCGACGACAAGATGACCGTCAAACGCCTGAAATTCGAAGATCTGTTGCAGGATCAGGCGGAACAGGACGGCGGCGACGAAGCCCTCGGTCAACTGGACGCCAGCTTCACCCTGATGATGCTGACGTTCGGCGACTTCCTGCCGGCGCTGGTTGAAGCACTGGGCGGTGAAGAGACTCCGCAGGGGATCTAAGCCTCTGCGCAGTCTTTGAGTTATCTTCAAACGCCACCGCTTCGGTGGCGTTTTCACATAATAAGGAACAGGCCATGCGCGCACTGGCTGCACTGAGTCGTTTTGTCGGCAATACCTTCGCTTACTGGGTTCTGATTTTCGCGGTGATCGCGTTTCTGCAACCGGCCTGGTTCCTCGGTCTCAAAGGCGCGATCGTGCCGCTGCTCGGACTGGTGATGTTCGGCATGGGCCTGACCCTCAAACTCGACGACTTCGCCGCCGTCGCGCGTCATCCTTGGCGCGTGGCGCTGGGCGTGGTTGCGCATTTCGTGATCATGCCGGGGATGGCATGGCTGCTTTGCCAGGTTTTTCACCTGCCACCGGAAATCGCCGTCGGGGTGATTCTGGTCGGTTGCTGCCCGAGCGGCACTTCATCGAACGTCATGACCTGGCTGGCCCGTGGCGACCTGGCGCTGTCGGTGGCCATCGCCGCCGTCACCACCCTCCTCGCCCCGCTGCTGACACCGGCGCTGATCTGGCTGCTGGCCTCGGCGTGGTTGCCGGTCTCGTTCATGGAGTTGTTCTGGTCGATCCTGCAAGTGGTGCTGCTGCCGATCGTCCTCGGCGTGGTCGCGCAACGTTTGCTTGGGGACAAAGTACGCCACGCGGTGGACGTACTGCCGCTGGTGTCGGTGATCAGCATCGTGATCATCGTTGCCGCCGTGGTTGCCGCCAGCCAGGCGAAAATCGCCGAATCCGGCCTGCTGATCATGGCCGTGGTGATGTTGCACAACAGCTTCGGCTATTTGCTGGGTTACTTCACCGGACGCCTGTTCGGCCTGCCGCTGCCGCAGCGCAAATCCCTGGCACTGGAAGTCGGCATGCAGAACTCGGGGTTGGGTGCTGCGTTGGCCAGTGCGCACTTCTCGCCGCTGGCGGCGGTGCCGAGCGCGTTGTTCAGTGTGTGGCACAACATTTCCGGGGCGCTGCTTTCGACGTACTTCCGACGGATGAGCGAAAAAGAAGACCGTGAAACGTTGGCGCAACAGGCGGCCGACTGATCCCGTATCAAGGCGCGGCGCACATTTTTAGGTAGTATGTGCGCCACGCAGGGACGACCCTGCGGCTCAATCGAGTTTTCAATCTGGGGACGGCCCCGTCAATCGATGGAGGTCTTTCATGTCCTGGATCATTCTGTTTTTTGCCGGCCTGTTCGAAGTCGGCTGGGCCGTCGGCCTCAAATACACCGATGGCTTCACCCGTCCGCTGCCGACCGTTCTCACCGTTGCCGCCATGGCAGTCAGCTTGGGCTTGCTGGGCCTGGCGATGAAGGAATTGCCGCTGGGCACGGCTTACGCGATCTGGACGGGCGTCGGTGCCGTGGGCACGGTGATTGCCGGGATCATTCTGTTCGGTGAGTCGATGGCATTGATTCGGCTGGCCAGCGTCGCGCTGATCGTCACCGGGTTGATCGGGCTCAAGGTCAGCGCCTGAGCCGTTGCCGCCATCTGTCAAGGATGGCGGCTTTATAAGCAACTACCTGACAGTCCCGCGCAACGCCCCGACCAGCGCCTGCAACTCGGCAGGCTGCGCCGCTTCAACCGCCACCGGCGAACCCGCCACCAGCGTCACCCGCGACCATAACCGGCGAAACAACCCCTTATCGGGATCGCGGCTGAAGAAACTCCCCCACAACCCCTGCAACGCCAGCGGAATCACCGGCACCGGCGTCTCTTCGAGAATCCGCGTCAGCCCGCCCTTGAATTCGTTGATCTCGCCATCAGCGGTCAACTTGCCTTCCGGAAAGATGCACACAAGCTCCCCTTCCTTCAGATACTGGGCAATCAGGGTGAAGGCCTTTTCGTAGATTTGGATGTCCTCCTGGCGTCCGGCGATAGGAATGGTCCCCGCCGTACGGAAGATAAAATTCAGTACCGGCAGGTTGTAGATCTTGTAGTACATGACAAAGCGAATCGGCCGACGTACCGCGCCGCCGATCAGCAAGGCATCAACGAACGACACGTGGTTGCACACCAGCAACGCCGCGCCCTCATCGGGAATCCCCTCAAGATTGCGATGCTCGACGCGGTACATGGAATGGCTGAGCAGCCAGATCATGAAACGCATGCTGAACTCGGGGACGATCTTGAAGATGTAGGCGTTGACGCCGATGTTGAGCAGCGACACCACCAGGAACAGCTGTGGAATCGACAGTTTGACCACGCTCAACAACACGATGGTGACAAGCGCCGAAATCACCATGAACAGCGCGTTAAGAATGTTGTTGGCGGCAATCACCCGCGCCCGCTCGTTCTCGGCGGTGCGCGACTGGATCAATGCGTACAGCGGCACGATGTAGAAACCGCCGAAGATCCCGAGGCCCAGCACATCGATCAGCACCGCCCAGGCATGGCCGAAACTCAGCACTTCAGTCCAGCTATGGCCGAGGGCGCTCTCCGGAATTCCACCGGAATGCCACCACAGCAACAGCCCGAAAACGGTCAGGCCGAACGAACCAAACGGCACCAGGCCGATCTCGACTTTGCGCCCGGAAAGCTTTTCGCACAGCATCGAACCCAGCGCGATACCGACCGAAAACACCGTCAGAATCAGGGTGACCACGGTTTCGTCGCCGTGCATCCATTCCTTGGCGTAAGCCGGGATCTGTGTCAGATAAATCGCCCCGACGAACCAGAACCACGAGTTGCCGACAATCGAGCGTGACACCGCCGGCGTCTGGCCTAACCCGAGCTTCAGCGTGGCCCAGGACTGGCTGAAAATGTTCCAGTTCAGGCGCATTTCCGGCGAAGCGGCCGCCGCCCGGGGAATGCTGCGGCTGGCGAGGTAACCGAGTACGGCGATGCCGACAATCGCGGTCGACACCAGCGGCGCATACTGCGACGAAGACATGATGACCCCGGCGCCAATGGTCCCGGCCAGGATCGCCAGGAACGTGCCCATTTCCACCAGTCCGTTGCCACCGACCAATTCGTCTTCCCGCAAAGCTTGCGGCAGGATCGAATACTTCACCGGCCCGAACAGCGCCGAGTGGGTGCCCATGGCGAACAGTGCCACCAGCATCAGCGACAGGTGATCGAACAGGAAGCCGACGGATCCCACCGCCATGATGGCGATTTCTGCCAGTTTGATCAGACGGATCAACGCATCCTTGGCGAATTTTTCCCCGAACTGTCCGGCCAATGCCGAAAACAGGAAGAACGGCAGAATAAACAGCAGCGCACACAGGTTGACCCAGATCGAGCGGTCACCCTCGATGGTCAGCCGATACAGAATGGCGAGGATCAGCGACTGCTTGAACACGTTGTCGTTGAACGCGCCCAGCGACTGGGTGATGAAGAACGGCAGGAAGCGCCGGGTGCGCAGCAGGTTGAACTGTGAGGGGTGACTCATCTTCCGTGTGACCCTGTTGTTTTTGGAAAGAGAAGGTAGCGAGTGGCCTGGCTACGCTTATAAGAATCTCGAACCGCGATCCAGGCCACACATTACCCAATCTTCGCAGGTTATTTCTTCAAACCTGCAATGCACGGTGAAACAAACAGCTCGCCGCGCCACGCACCTTGCAGCGTGCGTTTACCGACGATCAGCCACATCACCGCCAGCAACGTCACCAGTACACAACCGGCCACACTGAAGAACGTCAGGTGCAACGTGCTGCCCAGTTTCAGGGTTGCCAGCGAATAAACGCCCAACGGGAAGGTGAAACCCCACCAGCCAAGGTTGAACGGGATGCCATCACGCAGGTAACGCACGGTGATCAGCAGCGCCATCAGCATCCACCACAGACCGAAGCCCCACAGCGTGATCCCGGCGACCAGCCCCAGGCCGGAAGCGATTTCGCCGATGCCTGGCAGACCATTGGCCGCGAAGATCGCCGGGGCGTCGCCGCCCAGCAGCAACATGCCCAGAGCGCCGGTGCCGATCGGCCCCAGGGCCAGCCAGCTCGAAGCGGCCATGTTTTCGTGGGGCAATTTGTGCAGCGCCATGCGCAGCAGCAGGATGGTCAGAATGCTGAACGCTACCGGCAAGGAAAAAGCCCAGAGCACGTAGCTGGTCGTCAGCACCACCAGTTGCGAGTGCGCATCGGCGAGATGCGGCGCCAGCAGTCCACCGCTGGCCGCCGCCACTTCTGCGGCCACCACCGGCAGCAGCCAGACGGCGGTCATCTGATCGATGCTGTGCTCCTGACGGGTAAACATCATGTAAGGAATCAGCACACCGCAGGCCAGCGACATCGCAACGTCCAGCCACCACAGCACTTCGGCCAGATGAATGACGGCCTCTCCCCAGCGCGGCAGACCGAACAACAGAAAGCCGTTGATGATGGTCGCCAGGCCCATGGGAATGGTGCCGAAGAACATCGAAACCGTGGAATGTCCGAAGATCCGCCGCGCTTCGTCGAAGAACAGAATCCAGCGGGCGGCGTAGGCAGCGGTAAACAGCACGAACAACAGAATGTTGAACAGCCACAGCCCTTCGGCCACGGCGTGCAGACCGGGAATGGAGACGGGCAATTGCGCCAGCGCCAACGCCAGTACGCCGGTGCCCATGGTGGCGGCGAACCAGTTCGGGGTGAATTGGCGGATCACTTCACGCGGATGCTGAAGCTGGCTGAATGGCTTGATGCCGGGTTTGGCGCTATTGGGGCAAATCATCATGAACTCCTGTCCTCAGGTGAGGTTGAGCTCATGGTAGAACCGAATCGAATATCTATATAACGGGTAATTTCTCTAACTGTTATCTGTTTCGTAGATATGCAGTCAGACAGTGCCTTCCGTCTCAATCACCAGAATCCGCGCCGCGCCCTGAGGATGAGCGACGTGTTCGGTGCCGATGGACGCGTAGAAAATATCGCCAACGTCGAGCAAGGCCTGCTTTTCTTCGCCTTCTTCGCGATAGTGCATGAGCACTTGACCGTCGAGCACCACGAACACTTCTTCGCCGTCATTGACGTGCCATTTGTAGGGCTGATCGGTCCAGTGCAGACGCGTGGTGATGCCGTTCATGTTGGCGATGTCGAGCGCGCCCCAGGCGCGCTCGGCGGTGAAGGTCTTGCTGCGGATAATCTTCATGCGTCGATCCGTGAGAAGAATGGGCTGGCCAAGGCTAACCGAATCCGCAGGCTTATGGCGCGCTGCAAGTCTTTGCCGCTTGCGCGCGGAAACTCATCAGCAGCGCTCCGACCGCCAGCACAATCAGCACCGCGCCATACACATCGGTGGTGGCCAGCAGGCCCACACTGTGGGTGAAGTGCCCGGCCAGCAATGCCGGCAGGCAGAACGCCAGGTAACTCAGTACATAAAACGCCGACATCAAACCAGCACGCTCGTGGGGCAATGCCAGCGGCACCAGGCTGCGCACCGCTCCGAGAAAACCGGAGCCAAAGCCACAACCGGCCACCAGCGTGCCGAAGAAGAACAGCGACAGACTGGCGCTGTGCACGCCCAACAGAATCAGCACGATACCGGCCGGCAGCAGGCTCGCCCCGAGTTGCAGCGCGCGGGAGGCAGGACGATTGCGCAACGTGAAGATCATCAACGCACCGGTCACGGTCAGCGCCGCCACGGTCGCGCCGCCGATCAGGTTGGAGGTGGAACCGGTGGCCGTGCGCACCAGCGACGGCGCGAGCGAGGCATAAAAACCGCCGAGCGCCCAGGTCGCGGTGTTCAACGGCAACACTCGCCACAGCGTCGAGCGCGCCTGAACCGGCACATGCAGGGTCGGCCGCAACGAGGCCCATGCCCCAGTCTGCGGCGAGACGCTTTCCGGCAGGCGCCACACATAAATGCCCTGCAACACAAACAGCGCGAGCAGCAACCAATAGGTCAATTGCAACGGCGCCGGGGCGAACTCGGCCAGCAAGCCGCAGCCCATGCCGCCCAATGCCATGCCGAGCAACGGAGCAACGCTGTTGATCAACGGCCCTTGCTGGCGATCAGTGTCCAGCAGCGTCGCGCTCAACACGGCGGTGGCCATCCCGGTGGCGAAACCTTGCAGCACTCGCGCGCCGATCAGCCAGCCCACGCTGTCGGCGTAGATAAACAGCAGCATCGCCAGCGCATTGAGCGTCACGGCGGTGAAGATCACCGGTTTGCGTCCCAGGTGATCCGACAGCGAACCGACCGTCAGCAACGCGGCCAGCAGACTGAGGGCGTAGACGCCGAAAATCAGGGTCAATACCGCTGCCGAAAAATGCAGTTGATCCTGATACAGGTGATACAACGGCGTCGGCGCAGTGGAAGCGGCGAGAAAACTCAGTAAGGTGATCGCCAGAAACCACAGGCTGGAACGGTTGGAAGCAAGGCTGGTCATGGGCACACTCCGCAAAAGCTAATTTTTTGCTTTTGCGGAGTGTGCTCTCGGCTTGCGCTTAAAGCAAATTCTTTGTGTTAAGGTCTGCCGCATGGCTATTAAAGAAGGTTTACGCCCGGGCGGTCGCAGTGCCAGGGTGCAGGAGTCGATTCACTCGGCAGTCCGCGCGCTTCTGCAAGAACAGGAGCGCTCAACGGTGACCGTCCCGCAAATCGCGGCGCGCGCCGGGGTGACGCCGTCGACGATTTACCGGCGCTGGGGCGATCTGGCCGCCTTGCTGGCCGACGTCGCCCTCGCCCGCATGCGCCCCGACAGCGAGCCGGCGCAAACCGGCAGCCTGCGCAGCGATATCCGTGCCTGGGCTGAACAATATCTCGACGAAATGAGTTCGGAGCCCGGGCGCAACATGATGCGCGACGTGCAGGCGAGCGCGACCCCAGGTTATTGCGTAACGATCATCGGCGCGCAATTGCAGACCATCATTGGACGCTACCCCGAGGAACCGGCGCCGAGCGTGGATCGGCTGATCAATCTGGTGGTGTCCCCGGTGGTGTTCCGCATTCTGTTTTCGGCAGCGCCGCTGGAAGTCGAAGAACTGCACCGTTTGATCGACATCGCGCTCAAACCGGACTGACCACAGAACTGCCCGGCTCTGTTCCTGCGACACCCCGCCACGCCACGACCTTGGTCGACACTGACTAACTGCCGCGCCCGTGCGAGACTGTCTGACCGGGCGCAAGTCCGGTCGTTTTCTGTCGGGAGTGTTCCATGTCGTTGTCCACCGGGCTGATCGCCGCCGTCGCCCTGGCCTATATGGCCATCATGTTCGCCATCGCCTTCTACGGCGACCGCCGCAGCGCACCGTTGCCGCCGCGGATGCGTGCCTGGGTGTACAGCCTGTCGCTGGCGGTCTACTGCACCAGTTGGACGTTCTTTGGCGCGGTCGGTCAGGCCGCCGAACAGCTATGGTCATTCCTGCCGATTTACCTCGGGCCGATCCTGCTGTTGCTGGGTGCGCCGTGGGTTCTGCAAAAAATGGTGATGATCAGCAAGCAGGAGAACATCACCTCCATCGCCGACTTCATTGCCGCCCGTTACGGCAAATCCCAATCGCTGGCGGTGGTCGTGGCGCTGATTTGTCTGGTGGGCGTCCTGCCTTACATCGCCTTGCAGCTCAAGGGCATCGTCCTGGGCGTGAACCTGCTGATCGGCGCCGGTGCCGATGCCATGGGCACCCGCGCCCAGGACACGGCACTGATCGTGTCACTGGTGCTGGCGTTGTTCACCATCGTTTTCGGTACGCGCAACCTCGACGCCACCGAACACCACCGGGGCATGGTGCTGGCGATTGCATTCGAGTCGCTGGTCAAGCTGTTCGCCTTCCTCGCCGTCGGCGCCTTCGTCACTTATGGCCTGTATGACGGCTTCGACGACCTGTTCAATCAGGCGATGCTCGCCCCGCGCCTTGAGGAATACTGGAAAGAAACCATCAACTGGCCGTCGATGGTGGTACAGACCGGCGTAGCGATGATGGCGATCATCTGCCTGCCCCGACAGTTCCATGTGACAGTGGTGGAGAACATCGACCCGCAGGATCTGCGCCTGGCCAAATGGGTATTCCCGGCCTACCTCGCACTGGCTGCGCTGTTTGTAGTCCCGATCGCTCTGGCCGGTCAGATGATGCTGCCCAGTTCGGTCATCCCCGACTCCTTCGTGATCAGCCTGCCATTGGCCCAGGCTCACCCGGCGCTGGCCATGCTGGCGTTTATCGGCGGCGCCTCGGCGGCCACCGGCATGGTGATCGTGGCAAGCGTGGCGCTGTCGACCATGGTGTCCAACGACATGCTGCTGCCATGGCTGTTGCGCCGCAACAATGCCGAGCGGCCGTTCGAAGTGTTCCGCCAGTGGATGCTTTCGGTACGCCGGGTCAGCATCGTCGTGATTCTGTTGCTGGCTTACGTCAGCTACCGATTGCTCGGTTCCACCGCGAGCCTGGCGACCATCGGCCAGATCGCGTTCGCCGCCGTGACCCAACTGGCGCCGGCGATGCTCGGCGCGTTGTACTGGAAACAGGCCAACCGCCGCGGCGTATTTGCCGGCCTCGCCGCCGGCACATTCCTGTGGTTCTACACCCTGATCCTGCCGATCGCTGCGCGCAGTCTCGGTTGGTCGCTGGACACTTTCCCCGGTCTGGCCTGGCTGCACAGCAATCCGCTAAACCTACCGATTACCCCGCTGACTCAAGGCGTGGTGCTATCGCTGGCGGGTAACTTCACATTGTTCGCCTGGGTCTCGGTACTGTCGCGCACCCGGGTGTCGGAACACTGGCAGGCCGGACGCTTCATCGGCCAGGAAATCAGCGCCCGACCCAGCGCACGCTCGATGCTGGCGGTACAGATCGACGACTTGCTGCAACTGGCGGCGCGCTTTGTCGGTGAAGAACGTGCGCGGCAGAGCTTCATTCGTTTCGCCTACCGCCAGGGCAAAGGCTTCAACCCGAACCAGAACGCCGACGGTGAATGGATTGCCCATACCGAGCGATTGCTGGCCGGTGTCCTGGGTGCTTCTTCGACACGGGCTGTCGTAAAAGCCGCCATTGAAGGTCGGGAGATGCAACTGGAGGATGTCGTCCGGATCGCCGACGAAGCCTCGGAAGTGTTGCAGTTCAACCGCGCCCTACTGCAAGGCGCCATCGAGAACATCACCCAGGGCATCAGTGTGGTCGACCAGTCGCTGAAACTGGTGGCCTGGAACCGGCGCTATCTGGAGTTGTTCAATTACCCGGACGGCTTGATCAGCGTTGGCCGACCGATTGCCGACATCATTCGCTACAACGCCGAACGCGGCCTGTGCGGCCCCGGCGAAGCGGAGGTTCACGTTGCCCGGCGCCTGCACTGGATGCGTCAGGGCCGCGCCCACACCTCCGAGCGCCTGTTCCCTAACGGCCGGGTGATAGAACTGATCGGCAACCCGATGCCCGGCGGCGGTTTCGTCATGAGTTTCACCGACATCACCGCGTTCCGCGAAGCCGAACAGGCACTGACCGAGGCTAACGAAGGGCTGGAACAACGGGTCAGCGAGCGGACTCAGGAACTGTCGCAACTCAACGTCGCGCTGACCGAGGCCAAGGGCAATGCCGAGGCGGCCAACCAGTCGAAAACCCGCTTCCTCGCGGCGGTCAGCCACGACTTGATGCAACCGTTGAACGCCGCACGGCTGTTCTCCGCCGCCCTCTCCCACCAAGAGGACGGCTTGAGCGGTGAAGCACAGAAACTGGTGCAGCATCTCGACAGCTCGCTGCGCTCGGCCGAAGACCTGATCAGTGACCTGCTGGACATTTCCCGTCTGGAGAACGGCAAGATCAATCCGGATCGCAAGCCGTTCGCGGTCAATGAGCTGTTCGACACCCTCGGTGCCGAATTCAAGGCGCTCGCGCAGGAACAGGGCCTGAGCTTCCGGGTGCGCGGCAGTCATTTGCGCATCGACAGCGACATCAAGTTGCTGCGACGGATCCTGCAAAACTTCCTGACCAACGCCTTCCGCTACGCCAAAGGCCCGGTCTTGCTGGGCGTACGCCGGCGGCAGGGCGAGATTTGCCTGGAGGTGTGGGATCGCGGGCCTGGGATTCCGGAAGACAAGCAGCAAGTGATTTTCGAAGAATTCAAACGCCTCGACAGCCATCAGACCCGCGCCGAAAAAGGCCTGGGCCTGGGCCTGGCGATCGCCGACGGGTTGTGCCGGGTGCTCGGGCACACCTTGCGTGTGCGTTCATGGCCGGGGCGCGGCAGTGTGTTCAGTGTGCGGGTGCCGCTGGCAAAGACGCAAACCGCACAGCCGGGCGCTGCGGTCGAACTCAACGGCAAACTGCACAGCGGCGCGCGGGTGCTGTGCATCGACAACGAAGACAGCATCCTGATCGGCATGAACAGCCTGCTCACGCGCTGGGGTTGTCATGTGTGGACGGCGCGCAACCGCGAAGAATGTGCGGCGCTGCTCAACGATGGCGTGCGGCCGCAACTGGCGCTGGTGGACTTCCACCTCGATCACGGTGAAACCGGCACCGACCTGATGGCCTGGTTGCGTACGAGACTGGGCGAACCGGTGCCCGGGGTGGTGATCAGCGCCGACGGGCATCCGGAAACCGTGGCCCTGGTGCACGCGGCCGGGCTGGATTATCTGGCCAAACCGGTGAAACCGGCGGCGTTGCGGGCGTTGTTGAGTCGCTATTTGCCGCTCTAAAAGAGTGGCTTATTCAGGCAGTTCGACCAGGCCGTCGGCATCGGTCATGGCGCGCTCCAGCAGATCCGCCGGCAGGCTCTTGCTCGCTCGTGCACCGAGCAATTTCAACTGCTCGCTGCGACTGACCAGGTTGCCGCGCCCCTCTGTCAGTTTGTTTCGTGCTGCGCTGTAGGCTTTATCCAGTTGCTGCAGACGATTGCCGACTTCGTCCAGATCCTGAATGAACAGCACGAACTTGTCGTACAGCCATCCGGCTCGCTCGGCGATTTCCCGGGCGTTCTGGCTCTGGCGTTCCTGTTTCCACAGGCTGTCGATGACCCGCAGGGTGGCGAGCAGCGTGGTCGGGCTGACGATCACGATGTTGCGGTCGAAGGCTTCCTGAAACAGCGCAGGCTCGGCTTGCAGGGCCGCGGAAAACGCCGCTTCGATGGGCACAAACAGCAAGACGAAATCGAGGCTGTGCAGCCCTTCCAGACGCTTGTAGTCCTTGCCTGCCAGGCCTTTGACGTGGCTGCGCAGCGACAGCACATGCTGCTTCATGGCGATCTGGCCGATGGCATCGTCGTCGGCCGCCACATATTGCTGATACGCCGTGAGGCTGACCTTGGAGTCGACCACCACCTGCTTGTCGCCCGGCAGGTAAATGATCACGTCCGGCTGGAAGCGCTCGCCGTCCGGGCCCTTGAGGTTGACCTGGGTCTGATACTCGCGGCCCTTCTCCAGCCCGGCATGTTCCAGCACTCGTTCCAGAATCAGTTCGCCCCAGTTACCCTGGGTTTTCTGGCCTTTCAGGGCACGGGTCAGGTTGGTTGCCTCATCGCTCAGGCGCAGATTCAGTTGCTGCAAACGCTCCAGTTCCTTGGCCAGCGAAAAACGCTCGCGGGCTTCGGCCTGATAGCTTTCCTCGACGCGTTTTTCGAACGACTGGATGCGTTCTTTCAAAGGATCAAGCAACTGCCCGAGGCGTTGCTGGCTGGTTTCGGCGAAACGCTGTTCACGCTCGTCGAAGATCTTGCCCGCCAGTTCGGCGAACTGGGCGCGCAACTCGTCGCGGGAGCCTTGCAGGTCATCGAGACGTTGTTGATGGCTTTCCTGCTGCTCGCGCAATTCGGCATTCAGTGAAGCGGCCTGAGCGTCCAGACGTCGCAGCTCGGCTTCCTTGCTGGCGCGCTCGAGATTCCAGGCATGGGCGGCGTCACGGGCGTCGTCGCGCTCGATCTGCAACAGTTCGACTTCCCGGCGCACGGCCGCGAGATCGGCTTGTTTGGAGGCATTGGCCTGGCCAAGGTCGGCGATTTCGTCGCGACAGGCTTCAAGCTGGGCATTGAGGCCGTCCTGGGCCATTTGCGCCATGGCCAGTCGCTCTTCGAGCAACGCTACTTCAGACTCGCCATGACTGGCCCGGCGCTGCAGTCGCCAGGCCAGCGCCAGCAGCGGCAAGGCCGCGCCTGCCAACCCGAGCAAGATGCTGGTCAAGTCCATCGCCATAGTCATTCCCGTCGATCCGATAAAGCCTGAAGGTTAACCAAGGCGTCAGGTCTTGGACAGCTCAGTCTTCGATCAGGCCGAGTTCCTGTTGTGCACGCCGGTCACCCGCACGGGCGGCCTGACGCAGCAGGTCCTGCCCGATGCGGCGATCCCGGGCATTGCCGCACTCACGACACATCAACTGTCCGAGACGGCTTTGCGCCACAATCACGCCTTCGCGGGCCGGTTGCTTGAGCAGTCGGCCGGCGAGGTGCTTGGCATTCTGGCTGTCGCTCAGGCGCGGGCTGTCGAGCAGCCATTCGGCCACACGTACGGAAAATCGCTTGGGGGCGGTAACACGAGGGGGTTGGGAAGTAACAGAATCTGGAGCTGAGCGAAACTTCATAAAGCACTGTGGGGCAGATCGGAAGGCGCGCCACTCTACTCTTTTTTTCGCACAGGTAAAGTCGAAAAAAATCCCGGCACGCCCGTGCTAGAGCAAGCGCTCGGGACAATCCACAGAAGCTGTGGATAACTCAGTGGACAACCCCTCTCGACACGCCGCAAAGCCTTGTGGAATGGGGCCCGCAGTCAAACTGACGATTTTTTCACCAGTAAAAAAAAGCGATGTTTTTCATTGACTTAAACTTTCGTTACAGGCAGCCATCGGGGTCAGGAACGATGTGACAGTGTGGTTACCGTCTGCGCAACTAATGTGCACAAGTACCTGTTACGCGGTTATATCGATGCGCTTTTTCGGGTCGTTCCGGCATTCTGATTGGGGATAAGCGGCTGCGATGCAACCACTTCGCCACCCCCGCGAGACGACCGACGGTCGGGATGTGAGCCAAATCGGGGCGCGGCCGGTGCCGGAAGAACATCCCGCAGGTTCTTTTTAGAAATGAGGTTTGCCTTCCTCGATGCGTTCCGTTAGTATCCGCGGCGTTAGTACCAAGCTGAAAGTCAATTCCGGTCGAACAACCCCCCACGGTCAGCCTTCCTTCACAGAAGCCTCCACCGACAAAAGCGGGTCCGACCCCTCGATGGTTTCCAGGTAAATCTTGCGACGACACAGCCTTTGAATCGAATACAAAGGGTGTTGCGAAGACCACTTACTCTGACCGAACCAACCTGCAAATTGATCAGGATCTTCACCCCGGGCCCAGAACCTCTGCCCTCGATGTGTTGCCTGTCCTCCTAAGTACCTACCTGCCAGCCCAAGCGCGCCAACTTTTCAGCGCTTCAAACTGGCTGCTTTGTTCCAGTCGGGTTCTTCGTTCGACCAATGGTGGTCTGCGTTACTGGAACGTTTTAACGTTGCACGGTTCTTATCCGTGTCATTTGTAGGAACACCTAATAACTATGTCTACTCAAATCCAGACTCAGGATGCCATTCGCACCCTAACCAACGCTTTTGCTCCAATGAACTGCCTGATCATGGCCGCTCGCAAAGGCTGCTTCAGCTTCACCGTGGTCAATGAACACGGGATCGCCCGCCACAGCGAGCGTCTGTACCCCGATCAGTACTCCAGCGCCGAGCCGCTGCAGGCCGTGATCGATCGCACTCGTCAGGCATTGATCGCCTGAGAGGCCGAAGTGGCTGCAAAAGCAAAAGCCCCGCTTGAAACGCGGGGCTTTTTATTGCCCGATGTTTCTCTTTTTACCGCTCACGGTTAAGCACCAACCGATATAACGGTTATAACTGCTCGCCGGAAATATTTTAAAAACAGGCCTTTACGGCGCGAATATGACACTACACTTCAACTCAAGCGGCTTGATCCGCTTTCGGCGGGCCTGATTCGATTCACAGCTGCCAAGCTCCCCTTCAGGCCTCGCCGCCCAATAACAAGAACCGAGGGTTTTATGGGTATCGCTGCCAGCGAACTGTGCCGCTATGTGATCCGTCCAACGCTGATTTATCTGGGACGTCACTGCGCCACCGCCGAATCCCTGCTGCTGGGCATCGCCGCCAGTCAGTCCGCCCTGGGTTCCGCCCTGCATGACCGCCGTGGCCACGGCCTGTACCGGATTGCCGAGCATCGCCACCAGGCCCTATGGGACCATTACCTGGCGCTCGATCCGGAGCGCGCCAGCCTAGTTCGCGGCCTGGCCAGCCAGCATGCCTTTCTCAGCAGTCCGCACCTCGAACTGACCGTCAACCTGCGTTACGCCACCGCCATCGCCTGGCTGCTGGTGGAAGAACAGACCCCCACCCTCCCCGACCCGGACGACCTGCTCGCAATGGCCCGCATCTGGCGCCAGACCTTTCAACCCCAGGGTCGTCTGCGTGACTTCACCTGTGCCTGGCAGACCTGTGTTTCATCGTTGAATCAGGTCGCGTGCTGACTCGTCAGTTTCGCAAGATCGTCCAACGGGTCGCGAATCTGGTCGGATTGTCCTACAAAACCGCTCTAACTCAAGCCTTAGGGACTATAGCGCTGGGACGAAAATGTTGGTAATTTCCGCCCCGGTGATCACCAGGAGTTCTAATAATGAAAAAAGTAATGCTCAAAACCACCATCAGCCTCGCCGTTTCCCTGGCATCCACGCAGATTTTCGCCGCTGGCTTTGCCATCAACGAGCACAGCATCAGCGGGATGGGGACTGGGTACGCCGGGCGATCTTCTTCTGCCGACGATGCAAGCACTGTTTATGGCAACCCTGCCGGCATGTCGCGTCTCACTCGCGAACAAGTCACCGGTGGTGTTGCATTCCTCGATGCCAAGACCGATATCAGCGACGCCAGCTCCAGCCCCAACGGCGGCAGCAACAAAGGCGACATGGTGCCCTTCACCTCAGTTCCTATGGGTTTCTACGTCAAGCCGATCGATGAGCATTGGGCATTCGGCCTGGGTGTGTACGTACCCTTCGGCCTGATTACCGACTATGAAAAAGGTTTCGCCGGCCGCTACTTCGGCAGCAAGTCCGAAGTACAGGTCATCACTTTCCAGCCAACCGTCAGCTACAAGTTCAACGATGTGGTATCGGTCGGTTTCGGTCCGACCATCAACCGTATCGACGGCACCCTGGAATCGAACCTGTCGATCACTCAGGCCCTGCCGGACGGCAAGGTCAAGATCAAGGGTGATGACACCGCGCTGGGCTACAACATCGGTGTGCTGGTACAAGCGACCGACACCACTCGACTGGGTCTGACCTACCATTCCAAGGTCGACTACAAGCTCGAAGGCAACACCAAGGTCAACTACGGCGCACTGGCCGCAGTCGGTCTGGGTGCCAGCCAGAAGTACGACGCTTCGCTGAAGATCACCACGCCTGAATCCGTGGACTTCTCGGTTACCCAGGCGATCAACGATCGCTGGAACGTCTATGCCGGTACCACCTGGACCCGCTGGAGCCAGCTGGAAAAGATCACCGTCAAGAACTCCGGTGTCCAGCCGCTGCTGGCCGGCCAGTTTGGCGAAATCACCGAAGAGCAGAACTGGCATGACAGCTGGGCTTACGCCATCGGTACGTCCTACCAGTTGAACAAGGAATGGGTACTGCGTACCGGTCTGACCTTCGACCAGTCGCCGACCAACAACGTCGACCGTTCGCCGCGCATCCCTACCGGTGACCGGACCATCTTCAGCATCGGTGCCGGCTGGAGCCCGACTGATGACCTGACCATCGACGTCGCGTACTCGTACCTGAAGGAAGAGGCCGTCAAGGTCCACAACGAAAACAATCGTGGCCAGACCTACGATGCCAAGTATGAAAACTCGGCAAACGGTTTCGGTGTCGGCGCGACCTACCGCTTCTGATGCTGTGCGGCGAGGCTAACCCCTCGCCCACTAAAAAGCCCCGCCCTCTCGACAGAGGCGGGGCTTTTTAGTGGGCGTCGATCAGGGTTTCAGGGGTTTTGAGGCGATGGCTTTCTCGATAGCCGCGAGAAACTCCGGATCATCCGGCTTGGTCAGGCTGGAAAAGTTGGCGATCACCTTGCCCTGGCGATCAACCACGTATTTGTAGAAATTCCACTTCGGTGCGCTGCTCTGTTTTGCCAGCACCTGGAACAAGTGAGTCGCATCGTCACCCCGCACCTTCTGCGGCTCGGTCATGGTGAACGTCACGCCGTAGTTGGCGTAGCAGACCTTGGCGGTCTCGGCGCTGTCCTTGGACTCCTGCTTGAAGTCATTGGAGGGCACGCCGAGCATTTCCAGCCCTTGCGCCTTGTAGCGCTGATTGAGCGCTTCGAGGCCTTCGAATTGCGGGGCGAAACCACAGAAGCTGGCGGTGTTGATCACCACCAGCGGTTTGTCGGCGTAGCGCTGACACAGGTCGATGGATTCCTTGGCCCGCAACCTGGGCAACGAACCTTGCAACAGATCCGGACAATCCGCGGCCTGGGCCAGTCCGGTCAACGCCATCAGCAACACAGGAACAGCACACCAGCGCTTGAGCATGTCGGGCATCCTTGAGAGTCGTCAGGAACCCGACGTTACTCGCCACCAAAGCCTACAGGCAAGCACCCATGCCCAACTGCATCAGTGCCAGGCCACCCTGGTGCCAGCCCCACCACACCAGCGTCAGCAAGGCGGCGCCCAGTGCAGTGATAGCGACTTGCGGCCAGATCCGCTTCATGCTGCGCTCGTACGGACCTGCAGACGCGCGACCGGGCGCTCGCGCACCGGCCAGTTCAGCGCGGCCGCCAACAGGCTCAAGAGAATCGCCACTTGCCAGATCAAGTCATAACTCCCGGTCCGGTCATACACCACCCCGCCCAGCCAGCCGCCCAGGAAAGAGCCGAGTTGATGGAACAGGAACACGATCCCCCCGAGCATGGACAGGTTTCGCACGCCAAACAAGGTCGCCACCGTGCCGTTGGTCAACGGCACCGTCGACAGCCACAGAAAGCCCATGGCCATGCCGAACAGATAAGCCGATGTGGTCGTCACCGGCAGCCACAGGAACAGCACGATCACCACCGCGCGCAGCAGGTACAGACCGGTCAACAGACGCGGCTTGGACATGCGCCCGCCGAGCCAGCCGGCGGTGTAGGTGCCGAAGATATTGAACAGGCCGATCAACGCCAGCACCGTGGTGCCGACGGTGGCCGGCAGATGCTGGTCGACCAGATAGGCCGGCAGGTGCACGCCGATAAACACCACTTGAAAACCGCAGACGAAGAAACCGAACGCCAGCAGCCAGAACCCGGAATGCGAACAGGCTTCGCGCAGGGCTTCGGACAGGGTTTGCTCATGGCCGAGCACCGGCAGCGGTTTGTCCTTGAGCATGCTCACCAGCGGCACGATCAGCGCCACCAGCAGGCCCAGCACCAGCAACGCCGCCGACCAGCCGAGCCAGCCGATCAGCCCGAGGGTGCCCGGCAGCATGGCGAACTGACCAAAGGATCCGGCGGCGCTGGCAATGCCCATGCCCATGCTGCGTTTCTCCGGTGGCACGGCGCGGCCGACGACGCCGAGAATCACCGAGAACGAGGTCCCGGACAGCCCAATGCCGATCAGCAGGCCAGCGCTCAGGGACAAGCCCAAAGCGGTCTCCGAAAGCCCCATGAACACCAGGCCCAGGGCGTAGAGCACGCCGCCGATCAGTACCACTTTTGCCGCGCCGAAGCGGTCGGCCAGTGCGCCGGTGAAGGGTTGCGCCAGGCCCCAGATCAGGTTCTGCAAGGCGATGGCGAAGGCGAACACCTCACGGCCCCAACCGAACTGGGCACTCATCGGCGACAGGAACAGGCCGAAACCGTGCCGCACGCCCAATGACAACGCCAGAATCAGCGCACTCCCCAATAACACCCAACCGCACGTACGCCACATCGAACTCATTGTTATTCTCCAGTCGCGGGTATATACCCGCTTAGATTCGGAAAAAACCGGCCCTCAGGCCAGTTCATCCAATAGCCGCAGCAAGGTTTCACGCTTCTCGGCACCCAGTCGGTCGATCAACCGCTGCTGCGCCGCTTCCCAGGCCGGCAGGGCTGCTGCCAGGCGTTGCGCACCGGTTTCGGTGAGCCGGACAATGCGGTTGCGCATGTCTTCGCCCTCAGCCAGCGCCACCAGCCCTTCGCCTTCCAGTACCCGCAGATTGCGTCCGAGAGTGCTGCGATCCAGGCCCATCGCTTCGGCCAGCTCGGAGATGCTCGGTTGATCCAGCCGCTGCAGATTGCACAGCAGAGAATACTGGGCAACGTTGATCCCGAAGCCGTCGAGAGCGCCGTCGTAATGCCTGCTGACGCCACGCGCGGCGCGACGCAGGTTGATGCACAAACACTGAGAAGGAAGCATGATGCGTGTATATACCCGCGAGTCTGTCAAATCAAGTTACAGATCAAAACAAGGCCAGCCCGACCAGCACCGACATTTCCAATAATTCCAGCAGCGCACCGGCCGTATCGCCCGTGGTTCCGCCCAGGCGCCGCACCATCAAATGTCGCAGCCAGATGAACACGACGACCGCCAGCAGCAACGCCACGACAGCATTGAACCCGGCAATCACCACGCACACCGCCGCACTCACCGCCAGCACCTGCCAACCCGTCTTGCGCGGCAGATGATCGGCCAGCGCCTGACCCAATCCGCCGGCCCGCACATAAGTCGTGGTAAGGAACAGTCCGAGCAGCGCCGCTCGCCCGATCAGCGGCACGATGATCAATGCCATACCCTGCTGTTGTTCGATCAACGCCAGCAACGCGGCAAACTTGAGCAACAACACCAGCACCAGCGTCACCACCGCGATGGGCCCGCTGCGGGGATCCTTCATGATCGTCAGCGTACGCTCGCGATCACCGAAGCCGCCGAGCCACGCATCGGCGCTGTCCGCCAGCCCATCGAGGTGCAAAGCACCGCTGAGCAGCACCCAAACCGTCAGCAACAACGCGGCATGCAACAGCAATGGCGTGCCGGCCAAGGCAATGTTCAGTGCCCAGAGAATCACCCCGAACAGCAAGCCCACCAGCGGATAAAACAGCAGCGAGCGGCCGAGTTCTTCGGGCGCCGGCATGCCCGGCAGACGAATCGGCAGGCTGCTGAGAAATTGCAGGGCGATCCACAGGGGCAGCATGTCAGCACACTTCCCTGAGCGAACCGTCGGCCTCGACGATCAGCGAAAACAGCGCGCCGTGACCCACTTCGACATTCAGCAACTGCTCACGAGGCAAACCACGGGCCCGCGCCAGCAACAGACGCATCACGCCGCCATGGCTGATCAGCAACACCCGCTCCCCCGCGTGCGCCGCATGCAGTCGCATGACCGCCGCCAGCACCCGCGCAGAAAACTCGCTGACCGGCTCCCCCTGCGGCGGGGTAAACCCATACGGATCCGCCCAGAACAGCCCAAGCGCTTCGGCATCGGTTTCCATCAGCGCCGCCGCGCTCTGCCCTTCCCAGGCACCGAAATGCAGCTCTTGCAGATTCTTGTCCAGAGATACTGGCAGATCCCGCTGCGCGCTCAGCTCTTCAGCAAACCGCGCACAACGCTGCAACGGCGAACTGACCAGCCGATCCCACGGCCCCTGCCCGCTCAACGCCTCGCGCATCTGCGCCCAGCCTTTTTCGGTCAGCGCGTCGTCGAGGCTGCCGCGCAGGCCGCCGCCCAGTTCGGTTTCACCGTGGCGCAGCAGGTCCAGACGCAAGGTCATGCCGGACGATCCGCCACCGCTGCCTCGGCGAAGGTCGCCATCTGGCCGTGCAGATCACAGGCCAGACGCAACAACGGCACCGCCAGCGCAGCGCCGCTGCCCTCGCCCAGACGCAGGCCCAGTTCAAGAAGCGGCTCGGCACTCAGAGTTTCCAGCACATGACGATGGCCCGGCTCGGCGCCGCGATGACCAAACAGCAGCCACTCACGGCAAGCCGGATTCAGACGCACCGCCACCAGCGCAGCGACCGTGCAGATGAAACCGTCCACCAGCACCGCCACACCTTCCTGAGCACAGGCCAGATACGCGCCGACCAAAGCAGCAATCTCGAAGCCGCCGAGATTGAACAGGGTCTGCAGCACATCCCCACGCTGCGCCGCGTGCAGCGCCAGCGCCCGCTCGATCACCTGCGCCTTGTGACTGACGCCTTCGGCATTCAGCCCGGTGCCGGGACCGGTCAGGTGTGCCACCGGGCAATCGAGTAGCGCACAGGCCAGCGCACTGGCGGCCGTTGTGTTGCCGATGCCCATTTCGCCACCGATGAACAATTGCGCGCCTGCCGCCTTCGCGCGCAGCACACTGTCGCGACCGCCCTGCAAGGCCAACTCGCCCTGAGCCGAAGTCATCGCCGCACCCTTGGCGAAATTCGCCGTGCCCCGGCCGATATTCAAGTGGCGCACGCCCGGCAGGTTCAGCGATGGGGTCACGGTGCCCAGATCCACCACTTCCAGTTGCGCACCGAGCTGCCGTGCCAGCACGCTGATCGCCGCGCCGCCACTGACGAAGTTCAGCAGCATCTGCCCGGTGACTTCCTGCGGAAACGCGGAAACACCCTCGGCGACAACACCGTGGTCGCCGGCAAAAATCGCGATCCAGACCTGATCGAGTTTCGGCTTGATCTGCCCCTGCAATCCGGCCAGTTGCACTGCTACAGATTCCAGTCGCCCGAGGGAGCCTGCGGGTTTGGTCAATTGCTGTTGACGGGCTGCCGCGCTTTCAACAGCGTCCGTATCCACCGGCTTGCACGGGTTCAGCCACCAGGCTTGAGTCATAACGCAGGTCCTTTAAGAGTCAGGGGCAGGCCGGCGACCGTCAGGACGACTCGCTGACAACGCTCGGCCAGAGCTTGATGCAGCCAACCGGCTTCATCGACGTAGCGGCGAGTCAATTCGCCCAGCGGCACGACACCCATTCCGGTCTCGTTGCTGACAAAAATGATTTCACCCGGCAGCGACGCCAGGCATTCAAGCAGGGCTTCGCGCTCGGCGGCGAGGCGTTCGGCGTCTTCGAGCATCAGCAGATTGGTCAGCCACAGCGTCAAGCAATCCACCAGCAGGCAACGCTCGGCACTGGCGTTCTCGCGCAGCACCCGGGCCAGCTCCAGCGGCTCCTCGATCAACGCCCATTCGGCGGGACGACGGGCACGGTGATGGGCGACGCGTTCATTCATCTCGCCATCCAGCGGCTGACTGGTGGCGATGTACGTCACGGCCAGCGCGCTGTCAGTGGCGAGCTTTTCGGCCAGGCGACTTTTACCGGAGCGGGCGCCGCCGAGGATCAACTGGAGCATGGAGGCATCCTGAAAAAAATTCGTTGAGACAACCGACCTCTTCGCGGGCAAGCCCGCTCCCACAATGGATGTCGGCCGGACATGGCACTCGAGTACACCTCAATACCCTGTGGGAGCGGGCTTGCCCGCGAAGAGACCATCACATCCGGCCTGGATACCACAGAGTTCACACAACAGCCCGGTATCCAGATGCTTCTCCACCAGATCCGCCAAACGCTCGATATCGCGCTCGCGCAGGCCGTGGTAATCCACCTCCTGCACATCGTTCAGACCGGCCCAGCGCAACAGCGCCGCACTGGCCGCCGGCGATTCGAACAGGCCATGCAGGTAGGTACCGAAAATCTGCCCGTCGAGACTTTGCGCGCCATCACAGCGGCCGTCATCCAGATGGACAGCAGCGTTTTCCAGCGCAGCCCCTGTCGTCACACCCGCATGAATTTCATAACCGCTGACCTCGGCATCTTCCAGCGCCAGACGCCCGCGCACATTGCGCAATTGCTTCTCGGCTTCGAGCTGCGTTTCAAACGCCAACAGCCCCAGACCGGCGCTGGAGCCCGGTGCGCCTTCCAGGCCGAGCGGATCATGCACCTGCTCGCCGAGCATTTGCAGACCGCCGCAAATCCCCAGCAGCTTGCCGCCATAGCGCAGATGACGGCGGATGGCGGTTTCCCAGCCATTGGCGCGCAGATACGCCAGGTCACTGCGCACGCTTTTCGATCCCGGCAGGATGATCAGATCGGCCGGTGGAATCGCTTGCCCCGGGCCGATGAATTGCAGGTCAACCTGCGGATGCAGTCGCAGGGGATCGAAATCGGTGTGATTGCTGATGCGCGGCAGCACCGGCACCACCACTTTCAAGACTTGCTCGGCCTTGTCGATCTGGCGCTGGTCGATGCCGTCCTCGGCTTCCAGATGCAGGTCCATCACATACGGCAGCACGCCCACCACCGGTTTGCCGGTGCGCTGCTCCAGCCAGTCGAGGCCCGGTTGCAGCAAGGCGATATCGCCACGGAAGCGGTTGATGATGAAGCCCTTCACCCGTGCCTGTTCGCTCGGCGACAGCAGTTCCAGCGTGCCCACCAGATGGGCAAACACGCCGCCCCGATTGATGTCCGCGATCAACAGCACCGGGCAATCCACCGCTTCGGCGAAGCCCATGTTGGCGATGTCGCCGGCGCGCAGATTGATCTCCGCCGGCGAGCCCGCGCCCTCGACCATCACCAGCGGATACGCAGCGCTCAAGCGCTCGTGAGAGGCCAGTACGGCCTGCATGGCGATGGCTTTGTAGTCGTGATAGGCAACGGCATTCATGCTGGTGACCGCACGTCCATGGATGATGACCTGGGCACCGGTGTCGCTGTTGGGCTTGAGCAGCACTGGATTCATGTCGGTGTGTGGCTCGAGAAACGCCGCCTGCGCCTGCACCGCTTGCGCCCGGCCGATCTCGCCGCCGTCGGCGGTTACTGCACTGTTGAGCGCCATGTTCTGCGGTTTGAACGGCACTACGGCAACGCCCTGACGGGTTGCCCAACGGCACAGCGCCGTCACCAGCGTGCTTTTGCCGGCGTCGGAGGTGGTGCCTTGCACCATTAACGTAGTCATGCGGGTTTCTTGTCCATAGAGCGGTCCATGGCAAACGCTTGCAGGGCCTGCTCAAGACGCGCTTCATCGGCGACATTGGCGGGCAGACCGAAACGCAGGCTGCTGTTGTGCGTGAAGAGACGCAGGAGGATGCCGCGACGGGCCATGAATTCGTGCAGTGCGTGAGCATGCTCGGTGATCAGCCACTGAAACAGCGCACAGCCGCCCTGAGGCTTGAAGCCATAGCGCTCGAGCAGTGCAGCCAGCCGTTCGCTGGCTTCGTCACTGCGGATCCGCTGGCGGGTATGACCTTCAGTGTCTTGCAGGCAGGCCTGCCCCAATACCCGGGTCGGCCCGCTGACGGCCCAGGGCCCGACCTGCTCGGCCAGCAATCTGAGCAGCTTGCGCTCCGCCAGCACGAACCCGAGTCGAACACCGGCCAGACCGAAAAACTTGCCGAACGAGCGCAACACGATCAACCCCACCTGATGCGCATGCGGGGCAAGGCTTAACTGCGGCGTGTTGTCCATGAACGCTTCATCAACCACCAGCCAGCCGCCGCGCTGGGCCAGCCGTGCGTGCCAGTCGAGCAGGCGCGCCGGAGTCAGGCTCAGGCCGGTGGGATTGTTCGGGTTGACCACCACCAGCACGTCGAGGCCGTCGAGGAAGAAATCGACTTCCTGCTCCAACACTTCGCGGACGATGTAACCGCTGCGCCGCCAGGCTTCGCCATGCTCGGCATAACACGGCGACAGCACGCCAACCTTGCCGGCCCGGCGCAATCGCGGCAACAACTGGATGGCCATCTGCGAACCGGCCACCGGCAAAACCTGCGCGGCGCCGTAGTAGTCGCACGCGGCCTGCTCCAGACCGTCATCGGATTCCGGCAAGCGCGCCCAGGCCCGCAGCGGAATTTCCGGAACCGGAAACGGCCACGGCGCCAGACCGGTGGACAAGTCGAGCCAGTCTTCTTCCGCGATGCCGTATTCAAGCGCCGCCCTGCGCAGCCGGCCACCGTGCTCAAGCATAGAATTCAGCCCCCACGCAGAGAATCAGCAGCCATAACCATACCCCGCGCTGAACCAATTGCCAGCCGCGATCAATGGAATCGGCATCCGCCGGCGCGCCCTCGCCCAGTTGCGCACGCTCGTGCAGCTCGCCGTGATAGATCGCCGGCCCGCCCAGCTCCACGCCCAAGGCACCTGCGCCGGCAGCCATCACCGGGCCGGCGTTCGGGCTGTCCCATTTCGGGCCTTGGGTGCGCCAGCATTTCAGCGCGAGTCGGGTGTTGCCGAGCAGCGCGTAGGTCAACGCCACAAGCCGTGCGGGAATGTAGTTGAGGACATCGTCGATTTTTGCCGCGGCCCAGCCGAAACGCTCGAAGCGTTCGTTGCGATAACCCCACATCGCGTCGAGGGTGTTGCTCAGACGATAGAGCACCACGCCCGGAACACCGGCCACGACAAACCAGAAGATTGCAGCGAACACCGCATCGCTGCCATTTTCCAGCACCGACTCGGTGGCGGCACGGGCGACAGCCGTGCTGTCCAGCTCACTGGTCTGACGGCTGACCAGGTAACCCACGCGCTTGCGCGCCTCTTCCAGGTCATCGCTGCGCAAAGCCTTGGCCACCGGCTCGACGTGCTCACCGAGACTGCGCATGCCGAGGGCGCAATACAGCGCGATGATCTCGACAATCCAGCCCACATAAGGCGCCCAGGACAATGCCGTGGCAAGTAACGTCAATGGCAGCACCGCGATCACCCAAGCGGTGACACCATGGCTGCGCCACCCACGCCCGCCGGTGTTGAAACGTTGCTCGATGCGCCCGGCAAAATTGCCGAACGCCACCAGTGGATGCCAGCGCTTCGGCTCACCCAGTAGCGCATCCAGCGCGACCGCGGCGACACTCAACAACGCCACACTCATTGACTCACTCCCCAGAAATTTTCATACAGCAGCTCATTGAGCGGACGCGCCTGCGCCCACCCTTCGAGTACCAGCATCGGCGCCGGATAGAATTCCTTGACCGGCCCCAGGCAAAGCACTGCCAGCGGCTTGGCCCCGGCCGGCAGTTTCAGCAGATCGGCCAGCGCCTGCGGCTCGAACAGCGACACCCAGCCCATGCCCAGGCCTTCGGCGCGCGCCGCCAGCCACAGGTTCTGGATCGCGCAGGACAATGAGGCCATGTCCATTTCCGGTAGCGTGCGACGACCGAAAATGTGTCGTTCGCGATCATCCATCAAGGCTGCGACCAGCACTTCTGCGCAGTCATTGATGCCTTCGACCTTGAGCTTCATGAACTCGTCGCTGCGCTCGCCGAGGGCTTCGGCGGTGCGCACGCGCTCTTCTTCAACCAGGTTCTGGATCTGGCTACGCAAAGCGCGGTCGCTGATGCGGATAAAGCGCCACGGCTGCATCAGGCCGACGCTCGGCGCCTGATGCGCGGCCTCCAGCAAACGACGCAACAGCTCAGGCTCGACCGTGCCACCGCTGAAGTGGCGCATGTCGCGGCGTTCGGCGATGGCGCGGTAGACCGCTTCGCGCTCGGTTTCAGTGAATGCGTTGTCGGTCATGGCACCAACAGTGCGGCAATCGCCGACGGATTCGATGGAAAGTAAAAATGCACGTACGAGGCGGTCATCCGCCCTTGCCGATACACCGCTTCGGCACCGCGCCCGCCATTGGGGCTGTGGCCACGGGCGATTGGCGTCAGTTCGGTGGTGGTCAGGGAGTGGTGATAGGTGTGGCCGCGCAACAGGCCTTCCGGCAGGTCGACCTCTTGTAAGGCCAGCGCGGCGAGGCGCTTTTGCATCACGGCATCGCCACTCAACAGGCCGACCAAGTCAGCGCGGGTGCCTTCGACATCGGTCAGCGAGCCGAGCAGGTACAGCATGCCGCCACATTCGGCGAGCAGCGGTTTGCCAGCGGCGTGATGCGCGCGGATCGCGTTGAGCATGTCGGCGTTCTGCGACAAGGCAACGTGGTGCAATTCCGGGTAGCCGCCGGGCAGGTACAAGCTGTCGGCGTCGGGCAATTGCGCATCGCGGATCGGCGAGAAGAAACTCAACTCGGCGCCCATCGCCCGCAACAGATCGAGACTGGCACCGTAGGTGAACGCGAAGGCTTCGTCGCGGGCAACGGCAATTCGCACGCCTTCGAGCAACTTTTCAGTCTCAACGATTTCTGGCGCGGCGAATTCCACGGCCGGCGGCAGCGCTACCTCGCAGGTGCCGGCCAGCGCTTCGGCGGCGGCGTCGAGGCGCACGTCGAGGTCATTGAGTTCGCTGGCCTGCACCAGACCGAGATGACGGCTTGGCAGTTCGATCCCGGTTTCACGGGACAGCGCGCCGTACCAGCGCAGGCCTTCGGTCAGGCTGCCTTCGAGCAATTGCGCATGGCGCTCGGTGCCAACGCGGTTGGCCAGTACCCCGGCGAACGGCAGGTCCGGCTGATAACGCGCCAGGCCCAGGGCCAGTGCGCCGAACGTTTGGGCCATCGCGGTACCATCGATCACGCCGAGCACCGGCACGCCGAAATGCCGCGCCAGATCGGCGCTCGACGGCGTACCGTCAAACAAACCCATCACGCCTTCGATCAGGATCAGATCCGCTTCAGCGGCGGCTTCCCACAACAGACGTCGACTCTCCTGCTCGCCGACCATCCACATGTCCAGTTGATAGACCGGCGCACCGCTGGCGCGCTCGAGGATCATCGGGTCGAGAAAGTCCGGACCGCACTTGAACACGCGAACCTTGCGCCCCTGATTGCGATGCAAACGGGCCAGCGCGGCGGTGACGGTGGTCTTGCCCTGACCGGAGGCCGGCGCGGCGATCAGTACCGCCGGGCAGTGACGTGGTTGATTCAAAGTTCGACGCCTTTCTGCGCTTTGATGCCGGCCTGGAAGGCGTGCTTGATCATGCCCATTTCGGTGACGGTGTCGCCCATCTCGATCATTTCCGGCTTGGCGGCGCGACCGGTGACGATCACGTGCTGCATCGGCGGACGGGCCTGCAGATCGCTGAGCACCTGATCCAGATCGAGGTAACCGTGCTTGAGGGCGATGTTCAGTTCATCGAGCACCACCAGACCGATCGACGGATCACGCAGCAGCTCGCGGGACACTTCCCATGCAGCTTCGGCGGCGGCGATGTCACGCTGGCGGTCCTGGGTTTCCCAGGTGAATCCCTCACCCATCACATGGAAGCGCACCTGCTCCGGGAAGCGGCGAAAGAACAGTTCCTCACCGGTGCTGTTGCGGCCCTTGATGAACTGCACCACGCCGCACTGCATGCCGTGACCCATGGCGCGGGCGAGCATGCCGAACGCCGAGCTGCTTTTGCCTTTGCCGTTGCCGGTCAGCACCAGCACCAGGCCGCATTCGTCTGGCGAATTGGCGATGCGCTCGTCGATCACGGCTTTTTTACGCCGCATGCGCGCCAGGTGACGCTCGTCGCGTTCGGGGGAATCAGTCATGGGGGAAGCTCTCCGTTGAGGCTGGATAACGGCGGGCAGGCACAAGAACAGACGGCAACAAGCCTGGCATCGCCCACCGTGATGCCGCTGGATGGATCAGGCCGGTCTCCGGGCTCATGAGCGGCTGGTGCCTGGCTGCGCGCCTTCCCGCTTTGCAGCAGTGGCATCGAACGCAGCTTTTACTCATTTACCGTTGCGGGGGCAGCGCCGGGATCGTGAGGGTTCATCACTTGAAGACCCGCCTCACCGGCTTCCCTGTTTCACTCTGTCGACATGCGCCACAGAGCACCTGAAACAAGCCGCGAAGGTTAGAGGGTTGGGGGTGGAGCGTCAATTGAAGAGGGGCTTGTGCGGCGAATAACTGCCGCCGATCAATTAACTGACGCCAATCTTGTGCCACACTGCCAGCAGTGATATCAAAGAGCCATGCTTTTTGACTGCAGAGAGCACATCACAATAACAAGGGAGAGCACCATGCAAGGCATGATCATCAGCAATCCGCGGCTGGAATTCCTGCGCCCGGTGCTGGAACGCTGGTTTGACTGTATCGACCGCTACAACACCGTGCGTGGCGACAACGACACGCCCTACTGGCACGACGAAAAAGCCAACCTCGGCCTGCTGTCCGCCGCCGCATGGATGGCCGAACTGGTCACCCTGCGTGACACCGCCACGCGCAAACAGAATGAGGAAGGCGAACGCAATGCCCGTGCCGACCTGTTCCTGGCCGGCGCCGAAGATCGCGCTTACATTCAGGCGACCCAACGCTGGCCGCGCGTCAACAACCTGAATCTGACTCAGGCCCTGGCCGATATCACCAGCGATGCCAAGCGCATCAGCTACGCCAGCGATCTCAAACTCGGCTGCCTGTTCGTCGCCCCACAGAAAGCCCAGCACAGCGCCAGCCCCGAAGAACTGCAGGACATGGTCGACGACCTGCAAAAGGAACACACCTGCGCCGTCGCCTGGTACTTCCCCTACGCCTACCGCAAATTGCGCAGCGAGGCCGGCAACTACCATCCCGGCATTGCCGTGCTGTTCAAGGAGGCGCGCGGCTGAGCGGTTGAACCATCGGGCTCGCGCACTTCTCTATGATTAGGAATGCATTCATAGGGAAGATCAGTAATGCGCAAGCCCCAGCTCGTTTTCGTCATCGCACTCGCCGGAGGGCTCACCGCCTGTGGTGAATCCTCCAGCCTGCAAGTCTCGGACGGCACCGGCCCATCCCCCAAACTGCCCAAACCGAATAAAACCCTGATTCCGACGGTGAACATCGCCCCGGCGATCGGCTGGCCGGCCGGTGCGAAACCAACGGCAGCCGCCGGCACCCAAGTGGCCGCATTCGCCGAAAACCTCGATCACCCGCGCTGGCTCTACGTATTGCCCAACGGTGATGTACTGGTGGCGGAAACCAATGCCCCGCCGAAACCGGACGACAGCAAGGGCATACGCGGCTGGGTGATGAAGAAAGTCATGGGCCGTGCGGGCGCAGGGGTTCCCAGCCCGAACCGCATTACCCTGCTGCGCGATGCCGACCACGATGGCGTGGCGGAAACGCGCACGGTGTTTCTGCAGAACCTGAACTCGCCGTTCGGCATGACACTGGTCGGCAATGACCTGTACGTCGCTGATACCGACCGTTTGTTACGCTTCCACTACGAACCCGGGGCAACGGAAATCAAGAGCCAGCCAATCAAGGTCGTGGACCTGCCGGGCGGCCCGCTCAACCATCACTGGACCAAGAACGTCATTGCCAGCAAGGACGGCAGCAAGCTTTACGTCACCGTCGGCTCGAACAGCAACGTCGGCGAAAACGGCCTGGATCAGGAAGAGGGCCGCGCGGCGATCTGGGAAGTGGACCGCGCCACCGGCAATCACCGGATCTTCGCTTCAGGCATTCGCAACCCCAACGGCCTCGCCTGGGAACCGAAAAGCGGCGCGCTGTGGACAGCGGTAAACGAGCGGGACGAGATCGGCAGCGATCTGGTGCCGGACTACATCACCTCGGTAAAGGACGGTGGTTTCTATGGCTGGCCGTTCAGCTATTACGGCCAGCACGTCGATGTCCGCGTCGAGCCACAAAACCTGGACCTGGTGGCCAAGGCCATCGCCCCGGATTACGCCGTCGGTCCGCATACCGCCTCACTGGGCCTGACCTTTGCCGAGGGCAACACGCTGCCGGCCCAATTCAAGGAAGGCGCGTTCATCGGTCAGCACGGCTCGTGGAACCGAAAGCCCCGCAGTGGCTACAAGGTGATCTTCGTACCGTTTAGCGCCGGCAAGCCGAATGGAACACCTGTAGACGTACTGACAGGCTTCCTCGACAAGGATGAAAACGCCCTGGGACGCCCTGTTGGCGTGGTGATTGATCAACAAGGCGACTTACTGGTGGCAGACGACGTCGGGAACAAGGTCTGGCGAGTGTCGGCAGCCAAATAGCCCGACCCTGAAACAAAAAAACCTGTGAGAGCCGATGTGCTCCCACAGGTTTTTTTATTGCTTCGAATGACTAAGGGTTATGCGCCAGATGCTCCGGCTGCAGAACGCGCTTGGCACTCAGATAGGCCTTCTGCCAATAGGCCTTCGACAGGCTGTCCAGCTTCACGGTACCACCGGTGGCTGGCGCATGAACGAAGCGCCCCTCCCCGACGTAAATCCCCGCATGACTGACCTGGGAGCCGCCATTGGTGGCGAAGAAGATCAGGTCGCCGGTCTGCAGCCCTTCCTTGCCGACATTCGGCGCCTGCATGACGATCATCTCGCGGGTAGAGCGCGGCAGGCTGATGCCGGCGGCATCGCGGTAGACGAAGCCGATCAGGCCGCTGCAATCAAAACCGGAATCCGGCGTGTTGCCGCCCCAGCGATAAGGCGTCCCAACCAGCCCGAGCGCACGGAACAGTACGTCTTCGGCAGCGGGAGAAAAAGCCTGGGAGGATCCGAACACAACCGGCGCGCGAACCACGGGGGCTGGCGGCGGAGTGCGACTGGCGCAAGCGCTGAGCAGCGCTGCGAAGAACATCAGGGCAAGGCGGGCCGTCATCGTCATAAGCAGAACATCCTGATCTGGCTGCGGCTTTTACTGCCGATTCGACAGAAAACAAAACCGCCTGCGGGGGAACGCAGGCGGTTTGCCATCAATATAGATCAGGATTCTAGCGGCTACGCGGCAAACTTCAAGTAAGACTTTAACTTCACCTTGTAAAGTTTAAGTCTATTGTCCCTGAAGGAGCGCTTGTCGCCACGAGCGTGGCGACATAGGCGTGATTACTTGCGAGCGGTAACCACGGTTGGAGCGTTCGCCAAAGCACGTTTGGCTTCGATGAAGGACTTGCTCCAGTAGCTGTCACCCAGACTGTCGATACGGACACCGCCACTGCGACGACTGCTGGAGTGGATGAACTGATTGTCGCCCAGATAGATCCCGGCGTGGCTTACACGACCGCGACGACCATTGGTGGCGAAGAACAGCAGATCGCCCGGCTCGAGGTTGCCGCGCGAAACCAGCGGGGCATCCACGTTGATCATTTCGCGAGTGGAGCGTGGCAGGTTCATGCCGGCTTCTTCGCGGAAGAGGTAGCCGATGAAACCGCTGCAATCGAACCCGGCTTCAGAGGTGCCGCCGAAACGGTAACGGGTACCGATCAGAGACATGCCGCGTTCAAGAATGCTGTCGGCCAGAACCGGAAGCTGGTAAGGCTTCTTGCCGTTGAAGTCGGCCAGTTCCTTTTCGGTGTCCAGCTCTTCCTGATAAATAACGGAAGACTGGGCGGTAGCAGAATTTTTAGCCTGCTGTTGCTGCTCTTGAGTAACAGGTGAATGAGCAGCGCAACCGAACAACAGGGTGACGAGTGCGAGAGGCACGAGGGGTGCGAAGCGCTTTAGCATGGGCACGACCGTGGCTGATAGTTGTAAAGAAGCCGAGACTATGCCCGCTATCAGCCTCATTTGCAAATTCAATCGATCTTTTTGTGACTTCTCGGTTTCTCGTTTACATCTAAGCGCTTAAGCCTATTTGAATCGAGACGCGGCCTGCGCAATGCACAGGAAAGCGGATTTTCTGGCGCCTGAAATATGCCGAAACCGGCTGAGAGCCCCGGTTTTACCAGCCCAGGGTTTCTTTCAGAAAGGGAATGGTCAGCTTGCGTTGAGCCTGCAAAGAGGCCTGATCGAGCTGCTCGAGCAGGTCAAACAGCGCGCTCATGCTGCGGGTACCGCGAGTCAAAATAAAATGCCCGACTTCGTCGGTCAGGTGCAGACCGCGACGGGATGCGCGCAATTGCAGGGCGCGCAATTTGTCTTCATCGGAGAGAGGACGCATCTGGAAAATCAGCGCCAGGGTCAGGCGCGATTTCAAGTCCGCCAGTTTCACCGGTAATTCACGTGGCGAGGTGGAGGCGGCAATCAGCAACCTGCGACCGCTGTCACGCAGACGGTTGAACAGGTGAAACATCGCCTCTTCCCAATCGGGCTTGCCGGCAATCACCTGCAGGTCATCCAGGCAGACCAGTTCGTACTGTTCGAGGTTGTCGAGGATTTCGATGCCGCGATCCATCAACTCGGCCAGCGGCAGGTACACCGCTGGTTCGCCCATCTGTTCGAAACGCAGGCACGCGGCCTGCAACAGATGCGTACGCCCCACCCCGTGTTTGCCCCACAGATAGATCAGGCTTTCGGTCCAGCCGGCGTCGGCTTCGCATAGACGCTCGACATAGCCGAGTGCAGCGGCATTGGCGCCTGGGTAGTAGTTGATGAAGGTGGCGTCGTCACGCAGACGCACACCTAGGGGCAGCTGAATCGGTTTCATGCTGACTGAACAGTTCCCAAGGAACCGTTAGTGGCCTCTGTGTAAAGTGTGCGAAGTTTATACCCGTGAAGCGGAGCGCACAATGCGACAGACCCCAAGCAAAATCAAAGGTTTGCGTTAACACGCTGGTTTTATGACAGTTTCTTTGGCGCACAGGCGTCAGCATTGCCTGCACGAGACGGGCCAACCCGGCAATCCACCGGGCGGGCCCTCCCTCACGTTACAGCTTCGGATCATCCACTCCGCTGTACATGTCAGAGTCCTTGTACAAGTCATGAACGTGACGCACCAGCACCATGATCACCGCCGCCACAGGCAACGCCAGCAACACACCGGTAAAACCGAACAGCTCGCCGCCAGCCAGAATGGCAAAGATCACCGCCACCGGATGCAGGCCGATTCGATCACCGACCAGCAATGGCGTCAGCACCATACCCTCCAGGGCCTGCCCCACCATGAATACCGCGACAATCCCGATCATCGGGTACAGGTCGCCGCCGAACTGGAACAGCCCGGCAATCAGCGCCGCGCCGATCCCGATCACAAACCCCATATAAGGCACAATGGCCGCCAGCCCGGCGATCAGGCCGATCAACAGGCCCAGTTCCAGACCGACAATCATCAGGCCCGCCGCATAGATCACGCCCAGCGCCAGCATCACCAGCAACTGCCCCCGCACGAAAGCGCCAAGCACCTCGTGACATTCGCCCGCCAGCGCCACCACGCGCTCTTCACGATCACGCGGCAACAGGCTGCGGATCTTGGCCATCATCACGTCCCAGTCGCGCAGCAGATAGAAACTGACCACCGGGATCAACACCAGATTCGCCAGCCAGCCGATCAGGGCCAGACTGGAGGCTGTGGCCTGACTCAGCACCACGCCGACGATGTCGGTGGTCTGGCCCATGTGCTCGGTGATCGCAGCCTTGACCTTGTCGAACTTCCAGAAGCCATCCGCCAGCCCCAGCTTCGACTGCGCCCAAGGCAGCGCCGTGTGCTGCAGCCAGTCGAGCATCTGCGGTGCCAGCTCGTAAAGACGCAGCAGTTGCTTGGCGAGCATCGGCACCAGCACCAGCAACAACGTAGTGACGATCAGAGTGAACACGGCAAATACCGCGATCACGCCCCAGGTGCGGGATAGTCCGAGGCGCTCCAGACGGTCCACCAGCGGGTCGAACAGATACGCGAGCAACAGCGCCACCAGAAACGGCGTGAGGATCGGATGCAGCAACCAGACAAACGCGCAAAGCAGGAGCACCCCACCGAGCCAGAACCAACGCCGCGTATCGGCCATGTAACACTCCATTGCTTCTATATATGAAAGAAAAACCTACCAGCGGAATCGCAACGACGGCGCCGCAGGAACCGGCGCCGGTGCAACGACAGGCGCACCGCCTGGCACCGCAGGCTGCGGAGCCACCGGAGCCGGCGCCTCGGCCGGCATTTCCTGTAACTTCGCCAGCGACAACTGCGCCCGCAACTGATCGGCACTGCCGTTGACCCGATAGACGATACGATCGGCATCGACACTCTGCAGCCGCACACCAAAGGGTTCGAGCATCCGCAGCAACGTTGCGTAATGCTCCAGATTCATGCCCTGCACTTCCAGAGTCTGCTGCCCCGAGGCACCCGGTTTGGCGACAAAGCGAGGCGCCAGGCGCTCGGCGACCGCCAGCATCACAGCATCGGCAACAGCGGCCTGATCAGCCCCCTGCACGCTTCCCGCCTCTTTTTGATCCCCCAGCCACAAATGCCACTTGGCCTGCCACTGACCGCCTTCTTCACGGGCATGCACGGCGAGCAGTGCATCGGCGCTGTAACGTTCCGAGGCGGCATTCAGCGGCGCGGGGTCGGAACCTTCGAGCGTCGGAGCGGTTGCAACCAATTGCTCACTCAGGTCCGCCAGCGGCAAACGCAATGGCAAACCTCTGTGTTGGGCGGCACGTCGCAACGGCGCGGCACTGGCCTGACCATCACCCACAAGACTCGCCCCCTCAGCGGAGTCGTTCAGCCACCAGCCCAGGATCGACGGCCGACTGGCGCCCCACAGCGACAACCCGGCACGGCGCAGCGCCTGCTCGGTGGTAGCCGGGTCGAAATCGACCTTCAATACTTCCGGCGGCCCGGCATCGAAACCGAACTGACTGATGATCTGCTGCGGATCCTTGCGAATCGGCGCCAGCCCGGGGTTCTGCGGCGCCTTCGGGTCACCGGTCAGACGCAACACCAGCGTATCCAGTGCAGCCTGGGTAGCGCGATCACGCTCCTCGGGCGACTGGCCATTAACCGGCTCGCGAACCTGATAAAGACCTTTGAGGTTTTCGGCCTGGCTCGCCAGACTGAAGAGAGACAAGCAGCCCACAAACAGCAATTTACACAAACGCATGGAGAATTCCCGTCGACAAGAGCGGCTGGAACAGGCCGCGTGAACCGGATAGAGCAAGCCTGTGACCACAAGCCGTTGCAAAACATTCACACGCTGGCGGTAAGTTTTTGCACAGTCCTAACGATAGACGGTTCCTTATACAGGCACCCGTGATGTCACCCACAGCTTCAATTGCAAAATTTTTCGGCCGATATGGCCCTGCCCGTCGGCGCGAGGATGGCCGCTGCCCCTCAAGCCTGATAAAATCGCGCGCCTTCGCAGACCGGCAACAGCCGGGCACATCGAAATTCGCGTGAGGCAATCGCCCCCGTCGGTTTCGGCGTTCCCGCTGGACTCGGTCGTTACCCCTGAATCCCCTCCCCTAAAGGCCTGGATCATGAGCAAGCAACCCTCCCTGAGCTACAAGGACGCCGGTGTAGACATCGACGCCGGTGAAGCATTGGTCGAACGCATCAAGAGCGTCGCCAAGCGCACTGCGCGCCCGGAAGTCATGGGCGGACTGGGCGGTTTCGGCGCCCTCTGCGAAATCCCGGCCGGCTACAAACAGCCCGTACTGGTTTCCGGCACCGACGGCGTCGGCACCAAACTGCGTCTGGCACTGAACCTGAACAAGCACGACAGCATCGGCCAGGATCTGGTCGCCATGTGCGTCAACGACCTGGTGGTATGCGGTGCCGAGCCGCTGTTCTTCCTCGATTACTACGCCACCGGCAAGTTGAACGTCGACGTTGCCGCCACCGTCGTCACCGGTATCGGCGCAGGCTGCGAACTGGCTGGCTGCTCGCTGGTGGGCGGCGAAACCGCTGAAATGCCTGGCATGTACGAAGGCGAAGACTACGACCTGGCCGGCTTCTGCGTCGGCGTTGTGGAAAAAGCGGAAATCATCGACGGCTCGAAAGTCGCCACCGGTGACGCCCTGATCGCCCTGCCATCGTCCGGCCCGCACTCCAACGGCTACTCGCTGATCCGCAAGATCATCGAAGTCTCCGGCGCCGACATCGAAACCGTTCAGCTCGACGGCAAGCCGCTGACCGATCTGCTGATGGCCCCGACCCGCATCTACGTGAAGCCGCTGCTCAAGCTGATCAAGGACACCGGCGCCGTCAAGGCCATGGCCCACATCACCGGTGGCGGCCTGCTGGACAACATCCCGCGCGTTCTGCCAAAAGGCGCTCAAGCCGTGGTTGACGTGGCCAGCTGGGCTCGCCCGGCCGTCTTCGACTGGCTGCAAGAGCAAGGCAACGTCGACGAAACCGAAATGCACCGCGTACTGAACTGCGGCGTGGGCATGGTCATCTGCGTGGCTCAGGAGCACGTTGAATCTGCACTGAGCAACCTGCGTGAAGCCGGCGAACAGCCTTGGGTCATCGGCCAGATCGGTGTCGCTGCCGAAGGCGCGGCCCAGGTCGAGCTGAAAAACCTCAAGGCTCACTAATGCCTAATACCTGTGATGTCGTGGTGCTGTTGTCCGGCACCGGCAGTAACTTGCAGGCCCTGATCGACAGCACGCGGGCCGGCGACAGCCCGGTCCGCATCGCCGCGGTGATTTCCAACCGCGCCGACGCCTATGGCCTGCAACGCGCCAGTGACGCGGGTATCGCCACCCGCTCGCTGGATCACAAGGGTTTCGAAGGTCGCGAGGCCTTCGATGCCGCCCTGATCGAACTGATCGACGAATTCAATCCGAAACTCGTGATACTGGCCGGTTTCATGCGCATTCTCAGCGCTGACTTCGTCCGTCACTACCAGGGTCGCCTGCTCAACATCCACCCCTCGCTGCTACCCAAATACAAAGGGTTACACACTCATCAGCGCGCGCTGGAAGCCGGCGACGCCGAACACGGCTGTTCCGTGCACTTCGTCACCGAGGAACTCGATGGCGGGCCACTGGTCGTACAGGCAGTAATACCGGTAGAGTTGCACGATTCGCCACAGAGTCTGGCGCAACGGGTTCATGTTCAGGAGCACCTGATCTACCCGATGGCCGTACGCTGGTTTGCCGAAGGACGGCTGGCCCTCGGCGAGCAAGGTGCTTTACTGGATGGCCAGTTACTCGGGGCCAGCGGTCACTTGATTCGAAACTAGGAGATTTTATGCGTCGCGCCCTGCTCTTCGCTTGCGCTCTGCTCACCCTGCCTTTCGCGCAGGCGGCAGACCTTCAACCGTTCTCCGCCAGCTACACCGCCGACTGGAAGCAGCTGCCCATGAGCGGAACCGCCGAACGCAGCCTGACCAAGGAAGCGAACGGCGTCTGGAAACTCAGCTTCAAGGCTTCGATGATGATCGCCAGCCTGACTGAAGAAAGCACCCTGACCCTGGACAAGGACACCCTGCTGCCACAGTCCTACCACTTCGAACGTGGTGGCCTGGGCAAGGCGAAAAAGGCTGATCTGGACTTCGACTGGAACAACAAGCTCGTCACCGGCACCGACCGTGGCGACGCGGTGAAAGTCCCGCTCAACCGCGGCATGGTCGACAAATCCACCTATCAATTGGCGCTGCAGCATGACGTGGCCGCCGGCAAGAAAAGCATGAGCTATCAGGTAGTCGATGATGGCGAAGTCGATACCTACGACTTCCGCGTGCTGGGTTCGGAGAAGGTCGAAACCAAAGCCGGCCAGATCGATGCGATCAAGGTCGAACGCGTGCGTGATCCGACACAAAGCAAGCGCACCACTGTCATGTGGTTCGCCAAGGATTGGGATTACCTGCTGGTTCGCCTGCAACAGGTCGAGACCGACGGCAAGGAGTACAACATCATGCTCCAGGACGGCACGGTCAACGGCAAGACAGTCAAAGGCAGCTGATTCAACAAAAAGCCCCGCAAACGCGGGGCTTTTTTTCGCCTGTCGAACGCTGATCAGACCGAGAACCTGGCCACCATGCTGTTCAGGTCCACCGCCAGCCGCGACAGCTCTTGGCTCGCAGCGCTGGTCTGATTGGCCCCCGCCGAAGTCTGCATCGCCAGATCGCGGATGTTCATCAGGTTGCGATCCACTTCCCGCGCCACGGCGGCCTGCTCTTCCGACGCACTGGCGATCACCAGGTTGCGCTCGTTGATCAAGGTAAACGCCGAAGCGATTTCCTCCAGCGCCACGCCAGCGGCCTTCGCCAGCTCCAGGGTCGAGCGTGCGCGAATGTTGCTCTGCTGCATCGAGCTGACTGCCGAATCGGTGCCCTGCTGAATGCCGCCGATCATCTGCTCGATCTCCTGGGTCGACTGCTGAGTGCGATGGGCCAGCGCCCGCACTTCGTCCGCCACCACCGCAAAACCCCGCCCGGCATCCCCCGCCCGCGCGGCTTCGATCGCCGCGTTCAGCGCCAGCAGATTGGTCTGTTCGGCAATCGAGCGGATCACGTCCAGCACCTTGCTGATGCTGTAGACCTTCTGTGCCAGATCCTCAACTTGCGTAGCGTTGGCGGTTACGTCATCCGCCAGCAGCTCGATGGACGACACGGTCTGCTGCACCTGCTCGCGACCATGTTGGGCGATGCGATCCGATTCCCGCGATGCCTCAGAGGTCGCCACGGCATTGCTGGCGACCTCTTCAACGGCAGCGGTCATCTGGTTGACCGCCGTGGCGGCCTGCTCGATTTCCAGACTCTGCTGGTGCAATCCGCGCGTGGCGTCTTCGGTGACGCAGCTCAACTCCTCCGAGGCCGAAGCCAGTTGACTGGACGACTCCGAGATTCGGCGGATGGTGTCACGCAGATTGTGCTGCATGCTTTTGAGCGCGTGCAGCAGCCGCGCCGGCTCGTCCTTGCCGGAGATGCTGATATCACCGGTCAGATCGCCACCGGCCACCACCTCTGCGACATTGAGCGATTGCGACAGCGGCAGCACGATGCTGCGGGTCAGCAATAACGCCAGCGCAATGGTAATCAGCGCGGTGATGCCGATCATCACCCCGACCCAGACCCGCGAATTGGTGAACACCAGCCGTGCGGCCTCAGTGGCCAGATTGGCGTTGTGCTTGTTCAGCTCGACCAGTTCACGCAGGGTCACTGCGATTTCATCCGCCAGCGGGCTCATCTGCCCGTTGAGAATGGCGGCCGCCTCTTCCACGCGTCCTTGAGCGGACAAGGTCATCACCTGCGCTTGAAACTCCAGATATTTGTGTTCGGCGACCTTGAAGCGGTCGAACAGCGCGCGCTCTTCGGGCAATACGATCAGGATGTCGTAACGTTGCTGGGCTTCGCTCAACACACTGCGCAGCTCATTGAGCTTGGCCACATTCTGGTCCAGGGCCTGCGGATCGCGATTGAGCAACAGACGCATGGTCAGGGCGCGCAGACGCAGCATGTCCTGACTCATTTCACCCACGGCCATCACGCTGGGCAGCCAGTTCTTGTCGACCTCGTCGGACTGGGCTCGCATGTTCGACATCTGCAGCAGGGCGAATGCGCCAAGGGCAAACACCATCAGCGCCAGCACGCCAAAACCCAGCCCGGCCCGGGGTGCAATATTGAGACTACGGATACTCATTGCTCTGGTTCCTTCCAAAAGCGCTGCATCAACCCTGCAGCTGGTTGCTCTAGAAGGTATCGGCCCTTTTAAAAAATGCGTAAGACCAAAACGCGATATCAAAAGGCCTTGATCCTACGAACCTCCGGCATTATCGATTCAGCGCGGGTTTGCCGGACTTGAGCGCTGTTCGCGGCAATATCGCCAGGAAGTTGTCCCGTGCGACTTTTTTCGCCACCGCTTCCGGCAAGGCGTCGAGAAACGGCTTGAAGCCGTGGATTTCCTTGCCGAGTTTGTTGAATCGCCCGACCACGTCTGAACCGAGCATGAAGCGATCCGGATAAAGTTCCACCAGTTGCACCCACTCCGCTCGCGGCTGGCCCTTTTCATCCAGCAGATAAGGCGTCAGCAGGCTCCACGACAGATCAATGAACAGGTTCGGGTACGCCTCCAGCATTCGCGCGAGGGTCGGCAGCAGAAAATCCAGTTGCGTTTGATGACGATGGATTTCGGCACTGGTACCGGCATGGGCCCAGATGAACCGAGTGTGCGGATGATTACGCAGCGGCTCTTCGATTTCCTTCAGGTACAGCGGATTCTTCTCACGCTTGGAGGTGATGTTGGAATGCAACATAACCGGCAGATCGTTTTCGGCGGCCAGGTGATAGATGCGAGTCATGGCTTCGTTGTTGGCGCGTGGCGTGTCGCCAGAGGTCAGCGCGGTCAGGTCGTCGTGACGGGTGAAGACTTCGCCGATGCCCTGCCACAAGCCGGGATACAGATCGAGCATGCGCTGGATGTGCGCGGCGGAGTTCTTGTCGTTGGGATTGAAGCCTGAAAGGAACGGGTGAAAGTACTGGCGCTGTTCCGGGGCGAGTTTCTGCACCGCGTCGGCGACGATCACGTCAGTCGCGCTGTACCAATAGGCATCGGCATCATCGCCAGCGTAATAACGCGGGCGCTTCGGCTCGTCTTCGTGCCATTTCTTCGCCACGGGAATGCCGGAAATCATCACATGCTCAATGGAGTTTTCCTTCATGGCCGTCAGCAATTTCGGCATGCCGGCGGTTTCCTGGAAAAAATCCACGTAATGCAGGTGCGCGTCACTGTAGATGTATTCCCGGGCATTGGCGGCGCCGGTGAAAACCATCAGGCAGGCAAGACTCAAACGAAACACGGACACAAGCATTCTCCGTCAGACAGGCATAGCCTAGACCCTCGCCGGACAACGAGGGTTCACCCGGCAAGAAAGTGGAACGCGCCTGTGTGGGAATGCTCTATACCTGCAAGGTCTTTTTTGATCGAATCCCTTTTCCTACAGCTTGCGAGGTTCATATGACCGTTACCGTCAATACCGTGTCTGCCGAAGGTTTTCGCCACACTGTACAGATCGATGAGCATGAGCTGTTCGCCGATGTCCCGACGACCGCCGGCGGCGAAGGCTCGGCTCCGGAGCCGCACGATTACTTCGACGCCGCCCTCGGCGCCTGCAAGGCCCTGACCCTGAAGCTGTACGCAAAGAAAAAGGACATCCCGCTGACCGGCGTCGGTGTTGAAGTCAAACGCGACAACAGCCAGGAACAGAAAGGCAAATACGCCCTGCACGTGACCCTCACCCTCAAGGGCGTGCTCACCGATGCCCAGCGCGAAGAACTGCTGCGCGTCGCCGATCGATGCCCGATTCACAAGCTGATGACCACCAGCGAAGTCACCATCGAAACCCACGCGCCAGTCGGTTTCGACAGCCAGTAATCACCCCGACGACACCGGCGGGTTATGCTCCACGCATCACCCGCTCAGCCTGGAATGGACCATGGACACCCAACCCCTGATCATCCGCCCGCGCGCCGAAGACGTCGAAGGCCAGCCGATCCTGCGTCCGCTGCCGTCAGCCAAATGCCGCAGCGTCGGGCCTTTCGTGTTTTTCGACCACATGCTCGAAACGGTTTATCCGGCGGGCAAAGGCATGAACATCCGACAGCACCCTCACATCGGTCTGTCGACTTTGACCTATCTGTTCGAAGGGCAGATCCAGCACAAGGACAGCCTGGGTTCGGATCAGGTGGTCAGTGCTGGCGATGTCAGCTGGATGACGGCCGGCACGGCGATCGCTCACGTCGAGCGCACACCCGAACCGCTATGGAATCAGAGCTTCAAGATGCACGGCCTGCAAATCTGGCTCGCGTCGCCCAAAGATCACGAACAAGGCCCGGGGCATTACAGCCATCACCCGGCCTCGACCTTGCCGGCCAGCGATAACCTCGGCGTGCAGATCCGCATGATCGCCGGGTCAGGCTTTTGTCTGGAATCACCGGTGCCGGTGCTTTCTCCTACGCTCTATGCCGAACTGAAGATGCAGACTGCAACCACACTGCTGATCCCGACCGAGCATGAAGAGCGGGCGCTGTATGTCTTGAGCGGTGATGTGCAATTGAACGGCGAAGCGGTCGAACCCCATGCGCTTGTGGTATTGCCGACCGGGGAAGAAATGAGTTTGTTCGCCGAGAGCGACAGCCACGCGGTGTTGTTCGGCGGTGCGCCACTGGACGGGCCACGGCGGATCAACTGGAATTTTGTTGCGAGCGATCCGGCGGCAATCGATGAGGCGCGGCGCAAGTGGGCGGCCGGTGACTGGCCGACAGTGCCGGGGGAAGTCGAGCGGATCGAGCTGCCGAAATCACGCAGCGAGCCGACACCGCTTTAAACCAGCACTCCCACGCCAGGCGTGGGAGTGCTTTCAACCGAATCAGCCTTTGAACACTTCATCCAGCAAGTCATGCATCGACTTGAACGCCCGCGCTGCGGTCTTCGCGTCGTACATCATCTTGCCCGGCACATTGGCGTGCGGATCGGTGAACGAGTGCACCGCGCCGCCGTAGCTCAACAACTGCCAGTCCACGCCAGCGGCGTTCATCTCGTCTTCGAATGCCGGCAACTGCTCTTTCGGCACCAACGGGTCGGAAGCACCGTGCAGCACCAGCACCGAGCCCTTGATGTTCTTTGCGTCCGCCGGGTTCGGCGAATCCAGTGTGCCGTGGAACGACACCGCCGCTTTCACCGGGGCACCGGTACGGGCCAGGTCCAGTGCACAGCAACCGCCGAAGCAGAAACCGAACACCGCCAGTTTCGAGGTATCGACCGACGCTTCGCCCTGCTTCTGCAAGTGTTCGAACGCGGCCTGCATACGCTTGCGCAGCAGTGCGCGATCATTCTTCAGCGGCATCATCGCCGCACCGGCCTGATCGGCGTTCTGCGGACGCACGGCCTGGCCGTACACGTCAGCGATCAGCACCACATACCCCTTGGCCGCCACCGATTTGGCGATCTCTTCAGCGCCAGCGCTGACACCCATCCAGTTCGGCGCCATCAGCAGGCCCGGACGTGCGCCTTTGTGCTCGGCGTCGAACGCCAGGCGCCCTTCATAAGGCTGGCCGTCAATCTGATAGACCACGGAACGTACAGTGACTTGGCTCATTTCTGACTCCAGATTGGTTGAACTCCAGAATGAAAAAACCCGCCGAAGCGGGTTTTTCTACCGTTTGATCAAGCGGACAGCTCGACCAGCAGCTTGTTCAGACGGGTCACGTAAGCGGCCGGGTCTTTCAAGCTGTCGCCAGCCGCCAGAGCGGCCTGGTCGAAGAGGATGTGCGACAGGTCGCTGAAGCGATCTTCGCTGGCCTCGTTGTCGAGCTTCTCGATCAGCGGGTGGCTCGGGTTGAATTCGAAGATCGGCTTCGAATCCGGCACCTTCTGCCCGCTGGCTTCGAGGATCTGACGCATTTGCAGACCCAGGTCCTGCTCGCCGATCGCCAGAATGGCCGGCGAATCGGTGAGGCGATGGGAAACCCGGACTTCGGCCACGGAATCGCCCAGTGCGGTTTTCAGACGCTCGACCAGACCTTCTTTCGACTTGGCGACTTCTTCTGCGGCCTTCTTGTCCTCTTCCGAGTCCAGGTTGCCCAGGTCCAGGTCACCGCGCGCGACGTCGACAAAGCTCTTGCCGTCGAACTCGTTGAGGTAGCTCATCAGCCACTCGTCGATGCGGTCAGTCAGCAGCAGCACTTCGATGCCTTTCTTGCGGAAGACTTCCAGGTGCGGGCTGTTCTTGACCTGCGCGTAGGTTTCGCCGGTGAGGTAGTAGATCTTGTCCTGACCTTCCTTGGCGCGCGCCAGGTACTCGGCCAGACCGACGATCTGCTCGCCGTCGTCGCCGTTGGTCGATGCGAAACGCAGCAGACCGGCAATCTTTTCCTTGTTGGCGAAATCTTCTGCAGGGCCTTCTTTCATGACCTGCCCGAAGTTTTTCCAGAAGCCCTTGTATTGCTCAGGCTCGTTCTTCGCCAGTTTTTCCAGCATGTCCAGCACACGCTTGGTCAGCGCCGACTTCATCGAGTCGATGATCGGGTCTTTCTGCAGGATTTCCCGCGACACGTTCAGCGACAGGTCGTTGGAGTCGACCACGCCTTTGATGAAGCGCAGGTACAGCGGCAGGAACGACTCGGCCTGATCCATCACGAACACGCGCTGTACGTACAGCTTCAGGCCTTTCGGCGCTTCACGCTGGTACAGATCGAACGGTGCGCGGGCCGGCACGTACAGCAGCGAGCTGTACTCGAGCTTGCCTTCGACCTTGTTGTGGCTCCACGACAGCGGATTTTCGAAGTCATGAGCGATGTGTTTGTAGAACTCCTGGTATTCCTCGTCCTTCACTTCGGTGCGAGGACGGGTCCACAGGGCGCTGGCGCGGTTGACGGTTTCCCACTCAACTTCTGGCTTCTCTTCGCCTTCGGCAGCGGCCACTTCTTTCGGCAGCTCGATCGGCAGCGCGATGTGGTCGGAATACTTCTTGATGATGTTGCGCAGGCGCCAGCCATCGGCGAACTCGTTTTCACCGGGTTTCAGGTGCAGGACGATGCGGGTGCCGCGCTCTGGCTTGTCGATGGTGGCGACTTCGAATTCGCCCTCGCCTTTCGACGACCAGTGCACGCCTTCGCTGGCGGCAGTGCCGGCGCGACGACTGTACACGTCAACTTTGTCAGCAACGATGAATGCGGAGTAGAAGCCCACACCGAACTGACCGATCAGGTGCGAATCCTTTTTCTGATCGCCCGAGAGATTCTTCATGAAATCGGCGGTGCCGGATTTGGCGATGGTCCCCAGGTGGATGATCACATCGTCACGGTTCATGCCGATGCCGTTGTCTTCGAGGGTGACGGTCTTGGCGTCCTTGTCGAAGCTCACACGGATTTTCAGTTCATCGCCACCTTCGAGCAACTCTGGCTTGGCCAGGGCTTCGAAGCGCAATTTGTCGACGGCGTCAGAGGCGTTCGAGATCAATTCGCGAAGGAAGATTTCCTTGTTGGAATACAGCGAATGGATCATGAGGTGCAGCAGCTGCTTCACCTCGGTCTGGAAGCCCAGGGTTTCCTTTTGAGTTTCCACACTCATGGTCATCAAACTCCAATCAGATGGCATTGGCCGCGACCCTGCTGGTCGGCGGCGGGTTGTTCTGTGAGTTGGGGGCGTGCTTCAGGATTTCAAGGGCTCATCGATTTTGAAATGCGCGCGGGCGGTAGCAATCGGTTCACTTTCGGTGCTTTGCCAGGCCGTGACCGCGACGTTGGCCACCCGCCGGCCCTGACGGCAGACCTGACACCGGGCCCAGGTGTCGCGAAACTGCCCGGCCCGCAGGTAATCGAGGGAGAAATCGATGATTTTCGGCACACCGGGCGCACCGGTGAAAATCAGCAGGTGCAGGGCGGCAGACAGCTCCATGAATCCGGCGATCACTCCGCCGTGGATCGCCGGCAATAAAGGGTTACCAATGTTGTCCTTGTTGGCCGGCAGCTTGAACAGCAGGTCATCTCCGACCCGCGAACACTCGACGCCGATGAGTCCGGCGTAGGGGATCAGTTTGAGCAGCGGCGCGTAGTCACCCCTCTCGTGAGCTTCTAGCAGTTGCAGCTTGAAATCATCGCTCATGGGTTCTCTCCCTTGATCGCGCCACCAAAGCCTTTTGTGCCTTTAAGACCCTTGCCCATGCGCATGAAGGTGCCGACGACATGCGCAATCGGTTGCTCGGGATCATCCTGATACGCGAAGCCGCGAGCGAAGATCACATCGGTGGTGACTCGATAACATTGGGCGAAGCCATAGACGTCTTTATGCGGCTCGGCGGCGTGCATGTAGTCGATGCGCAGATCAAGGGTCGGGCAGACTTCGAATTCCGGCAGCACGCACAGGGTGGCCATGCCACACGCTGTGTCCATCAGCGACGTGATCGCCCCGCCGTGGACCACGCCGGTCAGCGGGTTACCAACGATCTGTGCGCTGTACGGCAGGACCACCGTCAGGCCTTCGCTGCTGGCGCTGTGCACTTTCAAACCCAGTACCTGGCAGTGGCGCAGGGCCGAGAGAAAGCGTGTCGCGCGCTCAAAAACAGGGTTTTCGGCCATTTGATAATTACTCTTGTTAATCACTGCTCCCGGTAGTGGCAAGAACAGCAAAAGTTCCATTGCAAAACAAACTTATATATCTGTGAGAAATGAGGAACTTAACCCTTGGGCCCGAGCTCTTAAGGCCAGTAGTTATTTTCCATAAGGAGAAACACCCCATGCGTAAGACTTTAGCTATTGCCTTGATGTTGACCGCTTCCCTCGGTCTCGCTGCCTGCGATAAAAAATCCGAGGACAAAGCTCAAGATGCCAACCAACATGCTGAACAAGCTCAGCAAGACATGAACAAAGCTCAGGATAAAGTGAACGACGCAGCGAAAGAAAACGCCGAAGCTGCCAAAGCTCAGGCTGAATCGAACGCTGCAGCGCAAGAAGAAGCTGCCAAGAAGCAATAAACCGCTTCTCGCTGGCAAAAAAGAAAACCCGCCAAGTGCGGGTTTTCTTTTGCCTGTGATTTTTTGCCCATGCCGCCTTAGAGCAAGACAGTTCTAAAAGTCGGACTAATCATCAACAACAATGAGCAAACTAAGCCGACCAGCCAGACCAGACTGCGCAGCGCGGGAATGTCCGCGAGGTAGAACCACAAATAGAGAATCCGTGCGATCACGAAGATGATCGCCAATGTATCGATGAGCCATCCCGCCGTCTGCGTGGTATGCGCCATCAGCACGCCGACGGCAAACAGGATGAAGGCTTCGATGCTGTTCTGGTGGGCCGCCAACGCCCGGGCTCCGTAACCGGTGAGCTGCGCCTGCTGCTGACGCGGCAGGTGGTTGTTGTAGCCACCCTGCTCTTTCATGGCCTTGCCCACGGGCATGCGCGCCACGTAGATCAACAACGCACTGATCAACACACACCAGAACGGAATACTCATCAAGCAGCCTCTTTGTTCGCTTCGGGCAATGGCGCCTCTGTAGGGGTATAGACCATTACATCGAGCACGTCGGAATGAAACTCGCGGCGATACAACACCAGCACAACGCCAGCGCTCATCAACATGAACAGCCACGGGCTGACGAACCACGCCAGCATGCTCATCCCGAAGTAGTAGGAACGCAGACCGAAGTTGAACTGGTTGGCCGCCATCGAAATCACCCGTGCCGCCCGTGAAGCGAACGCCTTGCGCTCCTGCTCGGAAACCTGACGCTCACCGATCATCGGGGCCGAGCCGACCAGAATGGCGGCGAAGTTGTATTGGCGCATGCACCAGCTGAAGGTGAAGAAGGCATACACAAACACCAGCGCCAGGCACAGCAACTTGATCTCCGACATACCCTGGGAGGCCTGCTGCACCATCGGGATGTCTGCCAGCAACGACACTGCACGCTCCGAAGCACCGAGCACAGTCAGAATGCCGGCCAGGATAATCAACGTGCTGGAGGCGAAGAACGACGCATTGCGCTCAAGGTTGCCGATCACGCTGGCGTCGGCGATGCGGTTGTCACGCAGCAGCATGCGACGCATCCAGTCTTCGCGGTACAGGTGCAACACACTGGCCAGGCACGCGGTGTCACGGCCCTTCCAGGTGGCATAACGGGTGTAACCGCCCCAGCAGATGACGAACCAGAGCGCGGCCAGCAGATGAATCAGGTTGGCTTGTATGAACGACATGCAATTCCCTGTGATGAAGATTTCGGCTCCCCTTCGACGTTAGTCGAGGGAAAAAGACACTGCCTCACACCCATAAAAAATGCCCCGTATCGATTGATACGGGGCATTTCTGTTTAATCGCCCAAGGCCGCTTGTGGCAGCCCGGCAATCTTAGGCAAGTGCTTCGGCGCGCTTGCCCAGCAGGCGATCACAAACGACGGCAACTACCAGGGTCATCACGCAAGGCACCAGCCACGCCAGGCCTTGCTCGCTCAGCGGCAGGTGGGCCAGTTGCGATGGCATCCAGTCAGCCAGACCGGCGCCTTTCAGCGCATCGATGGTGCCGAACACGAACGACACCAGCATCACTGGGCCCATGATGCGGCTCTGTTCATGCCAGAACGCGGCACAGAAGCTCAGGGCCACCAGCACGATGCACGGCGGGTAGATCGCGGTCAGCACCGGGATCGAGAACGCGATCAGCTTGGTCAGGCCCAGGTTGGACACCAGCAACGAGAATGCGGCGAGGATGATGACCAGCGTCTTGTAGGACAGCGGCACTACGCGACTGAAGTATTCAGCGCAGGCACAGGTCAGGCCGACCGCCGTCACCAGACACGCCAGGGAGATCAGTACCGCGAGGAAGCCACTGCCCAGCGAACCGAAGGTATGTTGCACATAAGCGTGCAACACCGCCGCGCCGTTGGTAGCGCCAGCGGCCACTTCATGACTGCCGGAACCCAGACGGAACAGGCTGACATACACCAGCGCCAGACCGACACCGGCAATCAGCCCGGCGATGATCGCGTAACGGGTGATCAGTGCCGGAGACTCGACGCCACGGGAGCGGATCGCATTGACGATGACGATGCCGAACACCAGGGCGCCCAGGGTATCCATGGTCAGATAACCATTGATGAAGCCTTGAGAGAACGGTGCCGCGACGTATTCCGGAGTGGCCACGCCGATATCACCGGCCGGCAGCGCGAACGCAGCGATGCCGAGCACGGCCAGGGCAATGATCTTCAGCGGCGCCAGGAAACGTCCTACGGTATCCAGCAGACGGCCCGGATAGAGCGAGATGAAGAATACCAGCAGGAAATACACCGAGCTGTAGAGGAACAGCGCCAGCGGGCTTTCACCGGTCAGCGGCGCCAGGCCCACTTCGAAGGACACGGTTGCGGTACGCGGCGTGGCGAACAACGGGCCGACCGCCAGATAGCACGCGGCTGCCAGTACGCCACCGGCAATCTTGCCGATCGGCGTGCTCAAGGCATCCATCGCTCCGCCGACCTTGGCCAGCGCCACGACGGTGACCACCGGCAGACCCACCGCCGTGATCAGGAAGCCCAGCGCCGCCATCCAGACGTTTGGCCCGGACTGCAAACCGACGATAGGCGGGAAAATGATGTTGCCGGCCCCGACGAACAGGGCGAATGTCATAAAGCCAAGTGCCAGGATGTCCTGACCTTTCAAAACTTTCATTAAGGAAATACCACACTACTGAATCGGAATTTAGAGGGGGATTTCCCTGTGGGGTTAGGGAAATGCTGTCAATCCGTATGGGACTGACCCGTTTAGCGCGTTGCATGCCTTGTGGGCGGCAGACGCAAAAATGGCTGCTAGCCTAACGAATTTGTCTGACAAACGCACTGTTTGAGGGCGAACTATCCGATACGCGACATGTCTGTGTCGCGTTTTTGCATGTAATTGGGCAGGTGCCTATAACTCGCCTTCGTCAACTCACCCAACAGAAACGACAAAGGCCACCCTAAGGTGGCCTTTGTTGCTGGAGCAGAGAAGTCAGCCGAAGCTTACTTCTTCACTTCCCAGCCAGTCAGCTCGGCCAGGGCCTTGCCGATGTCTGCCAGCGAACGCACGGTTTTCACGCCTGCGTCTTGCAGCGCAGCGAATTTCTCGTCTGCAGTGCCTTTGCCGCCGGAGATGATTGCACCCGCATGGCCCATGCGCTTGCCCGGAGGAGCAGTCACACCAGCGATGTAGGAAACAACCGGCTTGGTCACGTTGGCCTTGATGTAGGCAGCCGCTTCTTCTTCAGCCGAACCGCCGATCTCGCCGATCATGACGATCGCTTCGGTCTTCGGGTCTTCCTGGAACAGCTTCAGGATGTCGATGAAGTTCGAGCCCGGGATCGGGTCACCGCCGATGCCGACGCAAGTCGACTGACCGAAACCGGCGTCAGTGGTCTGCTTAACAGCTTCGTAGGTCAGGGTGCCGGAACGGGAAACGATACCGACCTTGCCTGGCAAGTGGATGTGACCTGGCATGATGCCGATCTTGCACTCGCCCGGAGTGATCACGCCTGGGCAGTTAGGGCCGATCAGGGTAACACCCAGCTCGTCGCACTTAACTTTCGCGTCCAGCATGTCCAGGGTAGGAATGCCTTCGGTGATGCAGACGATCAGCTTGATGCCGCCGAACGCTGCTTCCAGGATCGAGTCCTTGCAGAAAGGAGCCGGAACGTAGATCACGCTGGCGGTGGCGCCAGTGGCTTCTACAGCTTCTTTCACAGTGTTGAACACAGGCAGGTTCAGGTGAGTGGTGCCACCTTTGCCTGGTGTCACGCCGCCAACCATTTTGGTGCCGTAGGCAATGGCTTGTTCGGAGTGGAAAGTACCCTGCGCACCGGTGAAGCCCTGGCAGATTACTTTGGTGTCTTTATTGATCAGGACGCTCATTACTTGCCCTCCGCAGCTTTAACGACTTGTTGAGCAGCGTCGGTCAGGCTGGTAGCAGCGATGATGTTCAAACCGCTTTCTGCCAGTACTTTAGCGCCCAGTTCAGCGTTGTTGCCTTCAAGACGAACAACAACCGGGATTTTCACGCCGACTTCTTTCACTGCACCGATGATGCCTTCGGCAATCATGTCGCAACGAACGATGCCGCCGAAGATGTTAACCAGTACTGCAGCGACATTGCTGTCGGACAGAATGATTTTGAAAGCTTCGGTCACGCGCTCTTTGGTAGCACCACCACCTACGTCGAGGAAGTTGGCTGGCTTGCCGCCGTGCAGGTTGACGATGTCCATGGTACCCATGGCCAGGCCGGCACCGTTCACCATGCAGCCGATGTTGCCTTCCAGCGCTACATAGTTCAGTTCGAACTTGGCAGCGTGCGCTTCGCGCGGATCGTCCTGGGACGGATCGTGGAAAGTCTTCAGCTTAGGCTGACGGTACATTGCGTTGGCGTCGATGTTGATCTTGGCGTCCAGGCAGTGCAGATCGCCGTCAGCCTTGATCACCAGCGGGTTCACTTCCAGCAGAGCCAGGTCGTGATCCTTGAACAGCTTGGCCAGACCTACGAAGATCTTGGCGAACTGAGCAACCTGCTTGCCTTCCAGACCCAGCTGGAATGCCAGCTCGCGACCCTGGAATGGCTGAGCGCCAACCAGTGGATCGATAGTGGCTTTCAGAATTTTTTCTGGAGTGTCGTGAGCGATTTTCTCGATGTCCACGCCACCTTCGGTGGAAGCCATGAACACGATGCGACGGCTCGAACGGTCAACGACAGCGCCCAGGTACAGCTCTTTAGCGATATCAGTGCACGATTCAACCAGGATCTTGGTGACTGGCTGGCCATTGGCATCAGTCTGGTAAGTCACCAGACGCTTGCCCAGCCACTGCTGTGCGAAGGCTTTGGCGTCTTCTTTGCTGCGAACCAGCTTGACGCCGCCCGCTTTACCGCGACCACCGGCGTGAACCTGGGCTTTGACAACCCACTCGTTGCCGCCGATTTTGTCGCAAGCTTCTGCTGCTGCTTCCGGGGTGTCTACTGCGAAACCAGTGGAAACTGGCAGGCCGTATTCAGCGAACAGCTGCTTACCCTGATACTCGTGAAGATTCATGCTTTTTACCGTCTTCGTTAGGTACTGCGCATTCGGCGCTGCGCTCTTTATGAGTGCCGCGCCACCTGTGACTGCTGCTTGCGTAGCCTTTCCGGATACCCGGTGCAGCTACGCAAGACTGCGTCCAGCGGACATTCCGCGGTGAGTCTTGCACGCAAGGCTCACGACGGGCCGTACCGCCGTGGTTTCTTATTGTGTGTCTTAACGCTTCTTGCGGTTGGCAATGTGGATGGCGCCGCCATTCACTGCCAGAGCTGCTTCGTGCAAGGCTTCGGACAGGGTCGGATGGGAGAAAACCATCATGCCCAGGTCTTCAGCGCTGGTGCCGAATTCCATACCGATCGCGCCCTGCTGAACCAGTTCTGCAGCGCTCGGGCCAATCACGTGCACGCCCAATACGCGGTCAGTCTTGGCATCGGCGATGACCTTGACGAAACCACCGGTATCGTTGGCGGCCATGGCACGGCCGGATGCTGCGAACGGGAAGGTGCCGACGTTAACTTCAACGCCTTCAGCTTTCAAGGCCTGCTCGGTTTTACCGACCCATGCGATTTCCGGGTGAGTATAAATAACCGAAGGGATCAGGTCATAGTTCATCTGGGCCTTGTGGCCCTTGATGCGCTCGACGACCATGATGCCCTCTTCCGAGGCCTTGTGAGCCAGCATCATGCCGCGAACCACGTCACCGATGGCGTAGACGCCCGGTACGGTGGTGGCGCAGTGATCGTCAACGTGCACGAAACCGCGCTCGTCCAGGGTCACGCCGCTGTCGGCTGCCAGCAGATCAGTGGTCACCGGACGGCGACCAACGGCTACGATCAGCTTGTCGAAAGTGATGGTCTGTTCGCCGTTGGCGTCGGTGTAGTTCACAACGACTTCGTCGCCGTTCACTTTCGAGCCGGTTACGCGAGCGCCCAGCTTGATGTCCAGACCCTGTTTGGTCAGGGTTTTCAGCGCTTCCTTGGAAACCGCGGTGTCCGCTGCCATCAGGAAGGTGTCCAGGGCTTCCAGGACAGTCACTTCTGCACCCAGACGCGACCAGACCGAACCCAGTTCCAGACCGATCACGCCAGCGCCGATCACGCCCAGACGTTTAGGTACGGATTGGAATTCCAGAGCGCCAGTCGAATCGACGATGACTTTCTGATCGACCGGAGCCGGTGGAATGTCGATCGGACGCGAACCTGGAGCCAGGATGACGTTTTCGGCTTCGATGACTTCAACCGAGCCGTCCGGCTTGGTGACTTCGACTTTCTTGCCGGCCAGCAGTTTGCCGTGGCCCTGGATCGAAGTAACGCCGTTGGCCTTGAACAGGGTGGCAACACCGCCGGTCAGGTTCTTGACGATGCCAGCCTTGCGGCCAACCATCGCAGCGACGTCCATTTTGACTTCGCCGGTCGAGATACCGTGGACGTTGAAGCTTTCTTTCGCTTCCTTGTATTTCCAGGAGCTGTCCAGCAGCGCCTTGGAAGGAATGCAGCCTACGTTCAGGCAGGTGCCGCCCAGGGCTTGCTTGCCTTCAGCATCGGTGTACTTCTCGATGCAGGCAGTGCTCAGGCCGAGTTGCGCGGCCTTGATGGCTGCCACGTAGCCGCCAGGGCCCGCACCGATCACTACTACGTCAAATTTCTGCGACATTCAAAAAATCCTCTTTAGCGAAAAGCTTCAAGCCGCAAGCTGCAAGCCAGACTGCCGTTCCCGGCAGCCTGAAACCTGCAGCTCATGGCTGCTTCTATCAGATATCCAGCAACAGACGAGCCGGATCTTCCAGCAGGTTCTTGATGGTCACCAGGAAAGTCACAGCTTCTTTGCCATCGATCAGGCGGTGATCGTAGGACAGTGCCAGATACATCATCGGACGAATAACGACCTGACCGTTGATGGCCATCGGACGCTGGATGATGTTGTGCATGCCCAGAATCGCTGCCTGCGGCGGGTTGACGATCGGGGTCGACATCATCGAACCGAAGGTACCACCGTTGGTGATGGTGAAGGTACCGCCGGTCATTTCGTCCATCGACAGTTTGCCGTCACGAGCCTTCTTGCCGAAGGTGGCGATGCCGCCTTCGATTTCAGCCAGGCTCATGTGCTCGGCGTTGCGCAGAACCGGAACCACCAGGCCACGGTCGCTGGACACTGCCACACCGATGTCGGCATAGCCGTGGTAAACGATATCGTTGCCGTCGATCGAAGCGTTGACCGCCGGGAAGCGTTTCAGCGCTTCGGTGGCAGCCTTCACGAAGAACGACATGAAGCCCAGGCGTACGCCGTTGTGGGACTTCTCGAACAGGTCCTTGTACTTCGAACGCAGCGCCATGACTTCGGTCATGTCGACTTCGTTGAAAGTGGTCAGCATCGCCATGTTCGACTGGGCTTCAACCAGGCGCTTGGCAACGGTGGCACGAACGCGAGTCATCGGAACGCGCTTCTCGATGCGGTCGCCAGCGGCGAACACAGGAGCGGCAGCGGCCGGAGCAGCAGCTTTCGGCGCAGCAGCCGGAGCGGATTTCTTCGCTTCAACTGCGGCAACCACGTCTTCCTTGGTCACACGGCCGTCTTTGCCGGTGCCTTTAACGGAAGCCAGGTTGATGCCGTTTTCTTCGGCCAGCTTGCGAGCGGCTGGTGCGGCGATCGCGTCTTCGTCAGCGCCGGCAGCAGCCGGGGCAGCGGCAGCAGCGGCAGCAGCGGCCGGAGCAGCAGCGGCAGCCGGAGCAGCGGCAGCAGCGCCGCCTTCAACGATGGAGCCCAGGACTTCGTCGGACAGAACGGTTTCGCCCTCGCCCTTGACGATTGCGCCCAGCACGCCGTCGGCGGTGGCCAGCACTTCCAGAACGACCTTGTCGGTTTCGATGTCGACGATCAGTTCGTCACGCTTGACGGCGTCGCCCGGTTGTTTGTGCCAGGTGGCAACGGTGCCATCGGCAACCGATTCCGGGAAAGTGGGGGCTTTGATCTCGATAGCCATTGTCTGTGGTTCCTTAAATTCGGTTTCAGGTGCGCGAAGGCGTTAAACGGTAAACGCGTCTTGCAGCAGTTTTTCCTGCTGCTCGGCGTGCATCGATGCGTAACCACATGCAGGTGCAGCAGAAGCCTCACGGCCCGCGTACTCGAGTACGAGAGATTTGTTGAGGTTGCTGATGCTGCGACGCAGGTGGTGCTGGCTGCAGTACCAGGCGCCCTGGTTCATCGGCTCTTCCTGGCACCAGACAGCCGCTTTGGCGTTGGTGTAAGGAGCCAGGACTTCTTTCAAGTCGTCCTCAGGGAATGGGTACAGCTGCTCGATACGCACGATGGCGATATCTTCGCGGCCTTCGGCACGGCGTTTTTCCAGCAGGTCGTAGTAGACCTTGCCGCTGCACAGAACCACGCGCTCGACCTTTTTCGGGTCCAGTGCATCGATTTCCGGGATAACGGTCTGGAAGGAACCTTCGGCCAGATCTTCCAGCGTCGAGATGGCCAGCTTGTGGCGCAGCAGCGACTTCGGAGTCAGCACTACCAGCGGCTTGCGCAGCGGGCGAATCACCTGACGACGCAGCAAGTGGTAGATCTGCGCCGGAGTCGTCGGCATGCACACCTGAATGTTGTGCTCGGCGCACAACTGCAGGTAACGCTCAAGACGCGCCGAGCTGTGCTCAGGGCCCTGGCCTTCGTAGCCGTGTGGCAGCAGCATGGTCAGACCGCAGAGACGGCCCCACTTGTGCTCGCCGCTGGTGATGAACTGGTCGATGACAACCTGTGCACCGTTGGCGAAGTCGCCGAACTGGGCTTCCCAGATCACCAGCGCGTTCGGCGTGGTGGTCGAGTAACCGTATTCGAACGCCAGCACGGCCTCTTCCGACAGGAACGAGTCGTACAGGTCGAAACGCGGCTGACCTTCATACAGATGCTTGAGCGGAATGTAGGTGCCGGCATCTTTCTGGTTGTGCAGAACAGCGTGACGGTGCGAGAACGTACCGCGGCCGATGTCCTGACCGGTCATGCGGATCGGGTGTCCTTCGAACGCCAGGGTCGCGTACGCCATGGTTTCAGCGTAACCCCAGTTGATCGGCAGGCCGCCGGCTTGCATCTTCTGACGGTCTTCGTAGATCTTCGCAACCTGGCGCTGAACCACGAAGCCTTCCGGAATTTCCAGCAGCTTGGCGGACAGTTCCTGCAGAGTCTTCAGATCGAAGCGAGTGTCGTGACGCGCAGTCCAGGCGTGGCCCAGATACGGACGCCAGTCCACGAACAGCTCTTTGTTCGGCTCTTTGACCAGCGATTTCACTACGTGCAGACCGTTGTCCAGCGCGTTGCGGTATTCGTCGACTTTCGCCTGAACGCGCTCGGCATCCAGTACACCGGCCTGGGTCAGACGATCAGCGTACAGCTCACGGGTGGTGCGCTGCTTGGTGATCTGCTGATACATCAGTGGCTGGGTGCCGCTTGGCTCGTCGGCCTCGTTGTGGCCACGACGACGGTAGCAGACCAGGTCGATCACCACGTCACGCTTGAACTGCATGCGGTAGTCGATGGCCAGCTGGGTCACGAACAATACGGCTTCCGGATCATCGCCATTCACATGGAGGATCGGCGCCTGGATCATCTTCGCAACGTCGGTGGCGTACTCGGTGGAGCGCGAGTCCAGCGGATTGCTGATGGTGAAACCGACCTGGTTGTTGATCACGATGTGCACGGTACCGCCGGTCTTGAAACCGCGGGTCTGCGACATCTGGAAGGTTTCCATCACCACGCCTTGACCGGCGAATGCCGCGTCACCGTGGATGGAGATCGGCAATACCTTCTCGCCGGTCGAATCGTTGCGACGGTCCTGACGAGCACGTACCGAACCTTCGACCACCGGGGAAACGATTTCCAGGTGGGACGGGTTGAACGCCATGGCCAGGTGAACTTCACCGCCGGCGGTCATCACGTTGGACGAGAAGCCCTGGTGGTATTTAACGTCACCGGAACCCAGCTCAACCTTCTTCTTGCCTTCGAACTCGTCGAACAGCTCGCGCGGGTTCTTGCCGAAGGTGTTGACCAGTACGTTCAGACGGCCACGGTGGGCCATGCCGATGACGACTTCCTTGGTGCCGTAGGAACCGGAACGCTGGATCAGTTCGTCGAGCATCGGAATCAGGCTTTCGCCGCCTTCCAGACCGAAACGCTTGGTGCCCGGGTATTTGGTACCCAGGTATTTTTCCAGGCCTTCACCGGCCGTCACGCGCTCAAGCAGGTGGCTCTTGATGTCGGCGGAGTATTCCGGACGGCCACGTACGCTTTCCAGACGCTGCTGGAACCACTGGCGCTGCTCGGAATCGGTGATGTGCGTAAATTCAGCGCCGATGGTGCGGCAATATGTCTGCTGCAACGCTTCGTGAATTTCGCGTAGGCTCGCTTCCTCTTTGCCGATGAACAGGTCGCCGGCACGGAAGGTCGTATCAAGATCGGCATTGGTCAAGCCGTAATGATTGATCGACAGGTCTGCAGGTGCAGGACGCTGCCACAGCCCCAGCGGGTCAAGCTGGGCTGCCTGGTGGCCACGCATACGGTAGGCCTGGATCAATCGCAGCACTTCAACTTGCTTCTTCTCGTGCTCACTGCTCACGCTGCCGGCGGAAACCGGTTGGGCGCGGCGCTGGTTCTTTGCCAGCAGCACGAAATGATCGCGAATTGTGGAGTGCGAAACATCGGTGGCAGAGCCGCCGTCGGCGGGCAGCTTCTGAAAGTAGGTGCGCCACTCTTCTGGCACAGCGTTAGGGTCGTGCAGGTAGAGCTCATAAAGCTCTTCCACATAGGCAGCGTTTCCACCTGAAAGGTAGGCGCTGTTCCACATGCGCTGCATCACGCTTTCTTGCATGCTTGGTCACCCTCGGTTAGGGGAACACCATCGGTGCCGACACCGAGCAAGCTTGCAGAAGTCCGAATGCAGCGACCAAAACAAGCCACTTAGGATCACACTGATAGTCCGGGTACCAGCCCGGATGCCCCTGCTTGTCTCATTTCTTCAAAATAAGAGCTGCAGCTTATGGCTGTTGCTCTGGTTATAGCCCTGGCGCGGGTTGAAGCCCGCGCCACAGCCTCTACGGTGAAGCAGTACTACTTTTACAGCTTCTGAATCACACGCCGCTCGAAAGCAGCATGTTACGGATGTGACCGATGGCCTTAGTCGGGTTCAGGCCTTTCGGACATACGTTGACGCAGTTCATGATGCCCCGGCAGCGGAAGACGCTGAACGGATCATCGAGGGATGCCAGACGCTCGGACGTCTTGGTGTCACGACTGTCTGCCAGGAAGCGGTACGCTTGCAGCAGTGCAGCCGGACCCAGGAACTTGTCCGGGTTCCACCAGAAGGACGGGCAAGAGGTCGAGCAGCAGGCGCACAGGATGCACTCGTACAGACCGTCGAGCTTTTCACGCTCTTCAGGGGACTGCAGACGCTCGATGGCCGGAGCCGGCGTGTCGTTCTGCAGGAAAGGCTTAACCTTCTCGTATTGCTTGTAGAAGATGCTCATATCGACGACCAGGTCACGGATAACCGGCAAACCTGGCAGAGGACGAATGATCAGCTTGTTACCTTTGACGACAGCGGACAGCGGCGTGATGCACGCCAGGCCGTTCTTGCCGTTGATGTTCATGCCGTCGGAGCCGCAGACGCCTTCACGGCAGGAGCGACGATAGGAGAAACCTTCGTCCTGCTCTTTGATCAGGGCCAGCACGTCCAGCACCATCAGGTCCTTACCACCGGTATCGACCTGGAATTCCTGCATGAACGGCGCAGCGTCCTGATCAGGGTTGTAACGATAAACACTGACTTTCAACATGGCGGTCACCCTTAATAAGTCCGGACTTTTGGTTCGAAAGTCGGAACAGTCTTCGGCGAGAAGTTCACGGCACGCTTGGCGACACGTTTCTCACCCGGGAAGTACAGGGTGTGGCACAGCCAGTTTTCGTCGTCACGATCTTCGAAGTCTTCACGGGCGTGAGCGCCGCGGGACTCTTTACGTACTTCGGCAGCAATGGCGGTAGCTTCAGCCACTTCCAGCAGGTTTTGCAGTTCCAGCGCCTCGATACGTGCAGTGTTGAACGCCTGCGACTTATCGTTGATCTTCACGTTGGCGATGCGCTTGCGCAGATCGGCCAGCTGGGCAATACCCTTCTGCATGTATTCGCCGGTACGGAATACACCGAAGTAGTTCTGCATGCAGCTTTGCAGCTCGCGACGCAGGGTAGCGACGTCTTCGCCGTCGGTACGGTTGTTCAGGGCGTTCAGACGCGCCAGGGCAGCTTCGATGTCGGCTTCGGTAGCGTCGTCGTATTCGATGCCATCGGTCAGCGCCTTCTCCAGATGCAGGCCGGCAGCGCGACCGAATACCACCAGGTCGAGCAGCGAGTTGCCGCCCAGACGGTTGGCACCGTGAACCGATACGCAAGCCACTTCACCTACGGCGAACAGACCAGGAATGATCTGATCCACACCTTCGGCGTCCTGGGTGATCGCCTGGCCGTGAATGTTGGTGGCAACGCCGCCCATCATGTAGTGGCAAGTCGGAACAACCGGAACCGGAGCAACCACCGGGTCAACGTGTGCGAACGTCTTCGACAGTTCGCAGATGCCTGGCAGACGGCTGTGCAGCACCTCCTCGCCCAAGTGGTCGAGTTTGAGCATTACGTGGTCGCCATTCGGACCGCAACCGTTGCCGGCGATGATTTCTTTAACCATCGAACGGGCAACCACGTCGCGACCGGCAAGGTCTTTGGCGTTCGGAGCATAACGCTCCATGAAACGCTCGCCGTGCTTGTTGATCAGGTAACCACCTTCACCACGGCAACCTTCGGTAACCAGTACACCGGCACCGGCGATGCCGGTCGGGTGGAACTGCCACATTTCGATGTCTTGTACCGGCACGCCAGCACGCAGAGCCATGCCGACGCCGTCACCGGTGTTGATCAGGGCGTTGGTGGTGGAGGCATAGATACGACCTGCACCGCCGGTAGCCAGAACGGTGGCTTTCGCGCGGATGTAGGTGGTTTCGCCGGTTTCGATGCAGATTGCGATCACACCGACGAATTCGCCTTCCTGGTTTTTTACCAGGTCGACAGCGTAGTACTCGTTCAGGAACGTGGTACCGGCTTTCAGGTTGCCCTGATAAAGGGTGTGCAGCAGCGCATGACCGGTACGGTCGGATGCTGCGCAGGTACGGGCAGCCTGCCCGCCTTTACCGTAATCCTTCGACTGACCGCCGAACGGACGCTGGTAGATACGGCCGGTTTCGGTACGCGAGAACGGCAGACCCATGTGATCCAGCTCGAAAACGGCAGCCGGGCCTTCCTGACACATGTATTCGATAGCGTCCTGGTCACCGATGTAGTCGGAACCCTTGACGGTATCGTACATGTGCCAGCGCCAGTCATCGTTCGGGTCGGCCGACGCGATTGCGCAGGTGATGCCGCCCTGGGCGGAAACAGTGTGCGAACGGGTCGGGAAGACCTTGGTGATCACGGCAGTCTTGTGACCGCCCTGTGCCAGCTGCAGCGCAGCGCGCATGCCGGCACCGCCGCCGCCAATGATGATGGCGTCGAAAGAAATCGTTGGAATGTTAGCCATGAATCAGATACCCCAGAGAATCTGCACACCCCAGACGAAGTAAGCGAACATCGCGACGCCGCATACTGCCTGGAAAAGGAAACGTACTGCAGTCGCAGACTTGCCCAGCGCCATCGGCGTCAGGTAGTCGGTCGCGATGGTCCACATGCCGACCCAGGCGTGAGCGCCCAGGGCAACCAGTGCCAGCAGACTGAAGATACGCATTCCGTTGTGGGCGAACAGGCCATGCCATTGTTCATAACCGATGCCCGGGTGAGCGGCGAGGTAGCCGATCAGGAATATGAAATAAGCCGCGAGAACGACCGCAGACACACGCTGTGCCATCCAGTCATAGAGGCCCGAACGCGAAAGGTTTGTAACGCTGGTTACCATATCCAAACTCCTGCCAGAACGATCAGCACCACGGAAACGGCGATGATCAGTTTCGAGCCCAGGCGGCCGCCTTCCAGCGTCTCACCGATGCCCATGTCCATGATCAAGTGGCGCACACCGGCAACCAGGTGATACAGAAGAGCGGACAGGAGGCCCCATGCTACGAACTTGGCCAGCGGGCTGGTCAAGCATGCCTTCACCTCGACATAACCTTCCTCGGAACCCAGGGATTTGCCCAATGCATAAAGCATGATGCCGAGGCCCAGGAAGAGGATGATGCCGGAAACACGGTGAAGAAACGACGTAACGCCGGTGATGGGGAGTTTGATGGTCCTTAGGTCTAGGTTTACAGGTCGTTGGCTTTTCACGGCTTTTTTTTCACACTGAAGAGCCCCTAACAATCAGGGCAAAGTTGTTGGGGAGTGCACTGGTCAGGTAACCACCACCCAGGGATGCGACCCCCAATGAAAGCAAGCCCAAAAGCCCTTGGCGGTCGGTCGCCGAGTATAGACAGTTAGGCTACTAATGACAACGCAATCGCCTACCCCCAATAGCGGATTGCACAAGTCGTATAAAAGGCGTAAATGGCAGGCAATTTCGAGGAAAAAGTACGGTTAAAGCCTTCTGGAGCAAGACTTTAGGCAAATTGACATTCGAATTTATCTCACTATAGTGGTGCGGGCCCTGCGTGGGGGGTCTGTCTGATGATTTCAAGCATAAATAGGAGGCCACATGGCTGACAAAAAAGCGCAGTTGATCATCGAGGGCGCAGCCCCCGTCGAGCTGCCCATTTTAACCGGCACCGTTGGTCCCGATGTAATCGATGTTCGGGGCCTGACGGCCACGGGCCGCTTCACTTTCGACCCCGGTTTCATGTCGACCGCTTCCTGCGAATCGAAGATCACCTATATCGACGGCGACAACGGCATCCTGCTGCACCGCGGCTACCCGATCGAACAACTGGCTGAAAAGTCGGACTACCTGGAAACCTGCTACCTGCTGCTGAACGGCGAACTGCCGACTGCAGAGCAAAAGGCCCAGTTCGTCGGCACCGTGAAGAACCACACCATGGTTCACGAGCAGCTGAAAACCTTCTTCAACGGCTTCCGCCGCGACGCCCACCCGATGGCCGTCATGTGTGGTGTAGTCGGCGCCCTCTCGGCCTTCTACCACGACTCCCTCGACATCAATAACCCGCAGCATCGCGAAATCTCCGCGATCCGCCTGGTTGCCAAGATGCCGACCCTGGCCGCGATGGTTTACAAGTACTCCATGGGTCAACCCATGATGTACCCGCGCAACGACCTGTCGTACGCGGAAAACTTCCTGCACATGATGTTCAACACCCCGTGCGAGATCAAACCGATCAGCCCGGTACTCGCCAAGGCCATGGACCGGATCTTCATCCTCCATGCCGACCACGAGCAGAACGCTTCGACCTCCACCGTGCGCCTGGCGGGCTCTTCGGGTGCCAACCCGTTCGCCTGTATCGCCGCCGGTATCGCCGCACTGTGGGGCCCTGCCCACGGCGGTGCGAACGAAGCCGTGCTGACCATGCTCGATGAAATCGGCGATGTCTCGAACATCGACAAGTTCATCGCCAAGGCCAAGGACAAGAACGATCCGTTCAAGCTGATGGGCTTCGGTCACCGCGTCTACAAGAACCGTGACCCTCGCGCGACTGTCATGAAGCAGACCTGCGACGAAGTATTGAAGGAACTGGGCATCCAGAACGATCCGCAACTCGAACTGGCCATGCGCCTGGAAGAGATCGCTCTGACCGATCCGTACTTCATCGAACGCTCGCTGTACCCGAACGTCGACTTCTACTCGGGGATCATCCTCAAGGCGATCGGCATTCCGACCAGCATGTTCACCGTGATCTTCGCCCTGGCACGTACTGTCGGCTGGATCTCCCACTGGAAGGAAATGCTCTCGAGCCCGTACAAGATTGGCCGTCCGCGTCAGCTGTACACCGGCTACGAGTCGCGTGACATTACCAAGCTGGAAGACCGCAAATAAGAGCTGTCTTGCGATAGCGCCTTAAGTTGTATCGGAAACGGCCTCCATGAGAATGGGGGCCGTTTTTTGTTTTTGGCATATCAGCGGCCTTTGGGCCGACTGTTTTTTGTTGATTGGGTACATATCCGTTGCTTCGGGTGCTGCCGCTGGCGGTTTCGCTCTTACAGCGACTCACTTTTCCAAACGCCGAAAAGTAAGCAAAAGGCTTTTGCCCCGGCGTACGGCACTTCGCCTAGGCTCAGTGTTCCCTCGCTACGGTGTCCATCAGGGGGCATCGCCTACGGTTTGCTTCGCTGCACCTCCTTTCGATGTATGCGGCTTCGCCGCACGGCGCTGCGCGCCTCCCCCCTGACGGACACCTCCGCTCGGCCTGCCGAAGGGGCCGGAGATCAAAAGCAGATCAAAAGCCAGAGCCAGAGCAAAAGCCAAATCAAGAGCCCCTCACCCTAGCCCTCTCCCGGAGGGAGAGGGAATTGAACGAGGTGTTTGGGAGAGCTACGCCGACGTGAAGTACCGAGTCGAACTCAAGTTTTGAAAAGCCCACCATTCGGCTCCCTCTCCTCGGGGAGAGGGCTGGGGTGAGGGGTAAACCACCACAAAACCAAAGCCAAACGCCCGCCCTTCACCACTCACCACGATGAGCGTTAGCTCGAGTACCGCTTTTGATCGCAGGGCCCGTCGGCAGTCTGAGTGGAGGGATTGATCCGGGGGTGGGAGCGCAGCGACCGTGCGGCGCAGCCGCATGCATCGAGAGGAGGTGCAGCGAAGCAAACCGTAGGCGATGCCCCCGGATCAATCCCGGAGCGAAGGAACCCGAGCCACAGCGAGGGCCGTACGTCAGGGTAAAGCCTTTTTGGTTACTTTTTTCTGGGCCGGCATTCCGGGCGTTTGGAAAAAGTGACCCGCCGTAAGGGCGGAACCCCAAGAAGCCGTTACCGCAGCAACGGATATACACCCACCTCCCAAGAACATCCGATAACCGCCCACAAAAAAAATGCCCCAATCTCTCGACCAGGGCATTTCCATCCAACTCAACCTACATATTCAACCTAGAAGCCTCAGTGCGAAACCGCCCCACTCGCCCCCAACCCAGTCTGCGAGCGCACAAACTGCGGGAAGAACAGCGCACGCTCGTTCTCTGCCGCCGCCGACTTATCGGTGATCGAGAAGAACCAGATGCCGATGAACGCAATGATCATCGAAAACAGCGCCGGATATTCGTAAGGGAAGATCGCCTTCTCATGATGCAGAATCTGCACCCAGATGGTCGGGCCAAGAATCATCAGCCCCACCGCACTCACCAGCCCCAGCCAGCCGCCAATCATGGCGCCACGGGTGGTCAGTTTCTTCCAGTACATCGAAAGCAGCAGCACCGGGAAGTTGCAGCTCGCCGCGATGGAGAACGCCAGACCCACCATGAACGCGATGTTCTGGCTTTCGAACAGGATGCCCAGGCCGATGGCCAGAACGCCCAGAGCGATGGTGGTGATCTTCGAAACGCGGATCTCATCCTTGTCGTTGGCCTTGCCCTTCTTGATCACGCTGGCGTACAGGTCATGGGACACCGCCGAAGCGCCGGCCAGGGTCAGACCGGCCACGACCGCCAGAATGGTTGCGAACGCCACGGCCGAGATGAAGCCGAGGAAGATGCTGCCGCCCACGGCGTTGGCCAGGTGCACCGCCGCCATGTTGTTGCCGCCGAGCAGCGCGCCCGCCGCATCTTTAAAGGCCGGGTTGGTGCTGACCAGCAGGATCGCGCCGAAGCCGATGATGAAGGTCAGGATGTAGAAGTAGCCAATGAAACCGGTGGCGTACAGCACGCTCTTACGGGCTTCTTTCGCGTCACTCACAGTGAAGAAGCGCATCAGGATGTGCGGCAGGCCAGCGGTACCGAACATCAGTGCCAGGCCGAGGGAGAACGCCGAGATCGGGTCTTTCACCAGACCGCCGGGGCTCATGATCGCCTCGCCCTTGGTGTGAACCTTGATGGCTTCGGAGAACAGGGTGTTGAAGTCGAAGTTGACGTGCTTCATCACCATCAGCGCCATGAACGAGGCACCGGACAGCAACAGCACAGCCTTGATGATCTGCACCCAGGTGGTCGCCAGCATGCCGCCGAACAGCACGTACAGGCACATCAGGATACCGACCAGGATCACCGCAACGTGGTAGTCGAGACCGAACAGCAGCTGGATCAGCTTGCCGGCACCAACCATTTGCGCGATCAGGTAGAACGCCACCACCACCAGCGAACCGCAGGCAGACAGCGTGCGGATCTGGGTTTGCCCGAGGCGGTAGGACGCCACGTCGGCAAAGGTGTACTTGCCCAGGTTACGCAGACGCTCGGCGATCAGGAACAGAATGATCGGCCAGCCCACCAGAAAGCCGATCGAATAGATCAGGCCGTCGTAGCCGGAGGTGAACACCAGCGCGGAGATACCCAGGAAGGACGCCGCCGACATGTAGTCACCGGCAATCGCCAGACCGTTCTGGAAACCGGTGATCTTGCCGCCCGCCGCATAGTAGTCGGCGGCCGACTTGTTGCGTTTGGACGCCCAATAGGTGATGCACAGGGTCGCGCCGACGAACACCACGAACATGACGATCGCGGAAACGTTGAGCGGTTGTTTGTGGACTTCGCCGGTCAGGGCGTCAGCGGCCCAGGCGGCTGGAGCGAACGCTGCGATGCTCAAAAGAGCCAGTAGACGCCGGATCATTGCTGAGCCTCCTTGAGAATCGCATTGTTCAGGTCGTCGAACTCGCCATTGGCGCGGCGTACGTAGATACCGGTCAGGACGAAGGCCGAGACGATCAGCCCGACACCGATGGGGATGCCCCAGGTGATCGATGAGCCGGCACTGATTTTGGTCCCGAGCACTTGCGGCCCGTACGCGATCAGCAGGATGAATCCGGAGTAGAGCCCTAGCATGATCGCCGAGAGTATCCAGGCGAACCTTTCCCTTTTTTTCACCAGCTCCTTGAAGCGCGGGCTGTTCTGAATAGAGAGGTAAATGCTGTCGTTCATTGTTTTTATCCTCGCAGCACAGATTTTTATTTTTGGAACGTATCCACTGTATGCGGCTGCGAGCCGGCTTCCAGACGACCTTAGTAGTAGAACGCCATGGCGTTTTTGCCAATTTCCAGACGGCCCGAAAAAGTTGCGCATCCGCCATTAAAGGAAGGGCAATAAAAAAGGCCGCCCGACGAGAAGGCCGGGCGGCCCTGGGAAGCGCAGATTAGACGCTTCGACTTAGATTACTTGGTCCATTCAGCCACGCGGTCCGGGTGTTTGGCGACCCAGTCCTTGGCGGCTGCGTCAGGTTTGGCACCGTCCTGGATCGCCAGCATGACTTCGCCGATTTCGTCTTTCGAAGCCCACTGGAAGTTCTTCAGGAACTTGGCCACTTCCGGCGCCTTGGTCGCCAGCTCCTTGCTGCCGATGCTGTTCACGGTTTCAGCCGCGCCATACACGCCTTTCGGGTCGTCGAGGAAACGCAGTTTCCACTTGGCGAACATCCAGTGCGGCACCCAACCGGTGACGGCGATGGATTCGTTTTTCTTCTCGGCACGGGTCAGCTCGGCAATCATGCCGGCGCCGGAACTGGCCTTGAGGGTGTATTTGTCGAGGCCGTAATCCTTGATGGCCTGATCGGTCTTGAGCATCACGCCTGAACCGGCATCGATGCCGACGATGCGATTCTTGAACGTGTCATCGGTTTTCAGGTCTTCGATCGACTTGGCTTTCACATACTCCGGCACGATCAGGCCGATTTTCGCGTCCTTGAAGTTCGGGCCGTAATCGACGACCTGATCCTTGTTCTTGGTCCAGTATTCGCCGTGGGTCACCGGCAGCCAGGCCGAGAGCATGGCGTCGAGTTTGCCGGTGGCAACACCCTGCCACATGATCCCGGTGGCGACGGCCTGCAGTTTCACGTCGTAGCCAAGTTTCTGCTTGATCACTTCGGCCGCCACGTGGGTGGTCGCGACGCTGTCGGACCAGCCGTCAACGTAACCGATGTTCAGGGTCTGTTTTTCAGCGCTGGCGAAAGTGGAGCTCATCGCAAGTACCAGAGCGGCACCTGCGCCTAAAAGTCGTCGCATCTTCATCGTTACTTCCCCGAAATGCTGCGCCCGACGGATGCCGGACATCGTCAACGTATTGTTATGGTGCACAGCGCCCCCATCACGCCTGACCGCGAACTCGTTCGAACATCAGCGGAGTACTGATGGCTCCGATCATCAACCTGACGCCCGATAAGACCTGCTCTGTCAGCGACCTCAAGGCAACGAGAAACGACATCAGAAAGCCATTAACTGCGTCCGGATATTTGGCGCCAGACAATCCGCCCGAACTTTGCATGTCAAAATCGCGCGGGCCACCAACCTCCTTATAAATGCAGGTAACATGCGTCGCTTTGCAGCCACTCGGCCTGACCATGTCCGCGACTTCCCGTTTCCCCTTTCTTCCTTATCTGTTCGCCTGCCTGCTGGGGCTGTTTGCCCTGTGCAGCTTCTGGTACGGCCTCGGCAAACCGGTGATCCTGCCGGACGTCGCCACCCCGACCCACAAGTTGCAATGCGCCTCCTACACCCCGTTCGACAAGGATCAGTCGCCATTCGACGTGCCGTTCAGACTGCGCCCGGAGCGCATGGACGCCGACCTGGCCCTGCTCGCCACCCGCTTCGAATGCATCCGCACCTATTCCATGACCGGCCTCGAAGCCCTGCCGGAGCTGGCACGCAAGCATGGCTTGAAGCTGATGATCGGCGCCTGGGTCAACAGCAACCCGGTGGACACCGAGAAAGAAGTCGATCTGCTGATCGCCTCGGCCAACGCCAACCCGGACGTGGTCAGTGCAGTGATCGTCGGCAACGAAGCCTTGCTGCGCAAGGAAGTCACCGGTGCGCAACTGGCGAAGTTGATCAACAAGGTCAAAAGCCATATCAAGCAACCGGTGACCTACGCCGATGTCTGGGAGTTCTGGCTCAAGCACCCGGAAGTCGCGCCGGCGGTGGACTTCCTGACCATTCATTTGCTGCCGTACTGGGAAGACGATCCATCGAACATCGACGCCGCCCTGCAACACGTGGCCGATGTGCGCCAGGTGTTCGGCAACAAGTTCGCCCCCAAGGACGTAATGATTGGCGAAACCGGCTGGCCGAGCGAAGGCCGCCAGCGGGAAACCGCGCTGCCGAGCCGGGTCAACGAAGCCAAGTTCATTCGCGGTTTTGTCACCCTCGCGGAACAGCAGGGCTGGCGTTATAACCTGATCGAAGCCTTCGACCAGCCGTGGAAGCGCGGCAGTGAAGGCGCGGTCGGCGGTTACTGGGGATTGTTCGATGCAGACCGTCAGGACAAGGGGGTACTCGCCGGGCCGGTGACCAACGTGCCGTACTGGAAACAGTGGCTGGGCGTCGGCGGGCTGATTTTCATTGGCACGCTGCTGCTGGGCGGTCGCGTGCGCACGACCCGCAGCGCCCTGATCCTGCCTCTGCTCGGCGCACTGGCCGCCTGTTCGATTGGCGCCTGGGGCGATCTGGCACGGGTGACCACGCGGTTCACCAGCGAATGGCTGTGGGTCGGTTTGCTGACGACACTGAACCTGCTGATTCTGGCCCACGCCGCGCTCACCTTGAGCGCCCGCAATGGCTGGCGTGAGCGCGCCTTCGCCGTGTTCGAACGCCGGGCCGGCTGGCTGGTAGCGGCAGCCGGTTTTGCCAGCGCGGTGATGATGCTGGAGATGGTGTTCGATCCGCGCTATCGCAGCTTTGCGAGCATGGCGTTCATCCTGCCGGCGCTGGTTTATCTGTGCCGTCCGGTGAGCGTGCCGCGCCGGGAAATCGCCTTGCTGACCTTCATCATTGGCGCGGGCATCGCCCCGCAGCTGTTCCGTGAAGGTCTGCAGAACCAGCAGGCGTGGGGCTGGGCGCTGGTCAGCGGGTTGATGGTGTTAGCGTTGTGGCGCTGCCTGCAGGTTCGCAAGGGCTGACCTTCAGAGACTGAACCCGCCTCTTCGCTGGCAAGCCAGCTCCCACTGCATTCCTGTCTGCCACAGGTTCTGTGTCTGCATGGATCAAGTGCGGGAGCTGGCTTGCCGGCGATGGCTCACTGTCAGACGCCGCGGGACTCTCTAACCAGCCGCAACCCGGCAATCACCACCGCAAACACCGCCAGCGTCGTGTTGTACAGCGCCAGCGCCGGCAACCCGAACACCAGCGCCAGCACCGCCAGCCACCACCCTGCCCGTCCTGGCACGACAAAACCGATCACCGCAGCTGCAATGGCCGCCCAGCCCAGCACCTGAAAGTGGATCAACAGCCCAAGGTTCGAGCGCACCGAGCATTCCCATCGGCTCGCCTCATCCACGCAGATGCCCACCCATTGCGCGTCCTCCATAAAGCCATAACGCGCGCCATAACTGGCAGCCAGCCATAACGGCAACAGAACGAGCAGCAGAATCACAGGCAAGCGGCGGGACATGGAGCACTCCAATCGATGAAATCGGCGGCCAGCTTAATCGCCTGCCAGCCTTGTGCAAGAACTAACAACTCTTAACTGGTCATTCGATCCGCGCAAAGTGTATCGTCCGACTGCTATTACCCCGAATTCCGTCAGTTTGGTGCCTCGGCATGGCACTTTGGCGCTAACCCAGTGGTCATAGCCTGCGAACCTCATTCGGCACCTTCCTTTAAGGGATTCACTCATGCTCCGATCCTTGCGCTTCGCCGCCCTGTTTGGCGGCCTTATTCTGAGTGCGTCCGCGCTGGCGGTGGATATCGACGCCGCCAGCTATGGCTATCCCCTGACCAACCCGTTCGAAGCGACCATCGCCACCACGCCGCCGGACCTGCGTCCGGAGTTGCCGTCGGACGACGACATCAATCAGACCGACCGCAGCGTCACCCTGCGCCCGGAACGCGAGTTCATCCTGCCGGACAATTTCTGGGCAGTGAAAAAACTCACCTATCGCATCGCCACCCAGGACAAGGCTGCCCCGCTGATCTTCCTGATTGCCGGCACCGGCGCGCGTTATGACAGCAGCCTCAACGAATACCTGAAAAAGCTCTACTACAAGGCCGGCTACCACGTGGTGCAGCTGTCCTCCCCCACCAGTTTCGACTTCATGAGCGCCGCCTCGCGTTTCGCCACCCCCGGCGTGACCAAGGAAGACGCCGAAGACATGTACCGGGTGATGCAGGCCGTTCGCGCGCAAAATCCGAAAGTGCCGGTCACCGACTATTACTTGAGCGGCTACAGCCTCGGTGCGCTGGACGCTGCGTTCGTCGCTCACCTGGACGAAACCCGCCGCAGTTTCAACTTCAAGAAAGTCCTGCTGCTGAATCCGCCGGTCAACCTCTACACCTCGATCACCAACCTCGACAAGCTGGTGCAGACCGAGGTCAAGGGCATCAACAACAGCACCACGTTCTATGAACTGGTGCTGTCCAAGTTGACCCGCTACTTCCAGCAAAAGGGCTACATCGACCTCAACGATGCGCTGCTCTATGACTTCCAGCAGTCCAAGCAGCACCTGAGCAACGAGCAGATGGCGATGCTGATCGGCACCTCGTTCCGCTTCTCGGCCGCCGACATCGCCTTTACCTCTGACCTGATCAACCGTCGCGGTCTGATCACCCCGCCGAAATTCCCGATCACCGAAGGCACCAGCCTCACGCCGTTCCTCAAGCGTGCGCTGCAATGCGACTTCGACTGCTACCTGACAGAACAGGTGATCCCGATGTGGCGCGCCCGCACCGACGGCGGCAGCCTGCTGCAACTGATCGATCAGGTCAGCCTGTACGCCCTCAAGGATTACCTGCACGACAGCCCGAAAATCGCCGTGATGCACAACGCCGACGACGTGATCCTGGGCCCCGGCGACCTCGGTTTCCTGCGCAAGACCTTCGGCGATCGGCTGACGGTTTATCCACTGGGCGGCCATTGCGGCAACCTTAACTACCGCGTCAACAGCGACGCCATGCTGGAGTTCTTCCGTGGCTAAATATCTCCTGCTGTTTGCAGCGTTACTCTGTGCAGGCGTGGCCCAGGCCGACAACAGCAAAGCCAACGCACCAGTGGTGGTCGACAGTGACGGCTTCAAGGAGCCGCTGTCCAAACTCAAGTTCAACCCGGGGCTGGACCAGCGCGAGTTCGAGCGCTCCACGCTCAACGCGCTGAATGTGTATGACCCGCTGGAATCGTGGAACCGCCGGGTCTACCACTTCAACTACCGCTTCGACCAATGGGTGTTCCTGCCGGTGGTCGATGGTTATCGTTATGTCACGCCCGGCTTCGTGCGTTCCGGTGTGAGCAACTTTTTCAACAACCTTGGCGACGTGCCGAACCTGGTCAACAGCCTGTTGCAGTTCAAAGGCAAGCGCTCGATGGAAACCACCGCGCGCCTGCTGCTCAACACCACCATCGGCATCGCCGGCCTGTGGGATCCGGCCACCGCCATGGGCCTGCCACGCCAGAACGAAGACTTCGGCCAGACCCTGGGCTTCTACGGTGTACCGGGCGGCGCCTACTTCGTGCTGCCGATTCTCGGCCCGTCGAACATCCGCGACACCGCGGGCCTCGCGGTGGACTACACCGCCGAATCGGCGATCAACTACCTGAACGTATCGAAAGTCAGCGAAAACCATCCGGAAATCTGGGCGCTGCGGGCAGTCGACAAGCGCTATCAGACCCATTTCCGATACGGCCAGATGAACTCGCCGTTCGAGTACGAGAAGGTGCGCTACGTGTATACCGAATCGCGCAAACTGCAGATCGCCGAGTAAATCCGGCAGTTACAAAAAAAGGCCATTCGATGCAAATCGAATGGCCTTTTTCATTGAGCAGACATCAACCCTTCAGGGCTTTCCAGATCTTCCCGACGACCGATACAACAGCCAGCACCACTGCCCCCGCCACGACCCCCGCGACGCCGTTGAGCAACACAGGCACTGCAAACCCTACGCTGCCCGCCGCAGCGGCCACGCTCTCGATCCAGTCATGCACCTGCGGTATGCCGTGAGTGAGGATGCCGCCGCCGACCAGGAACATCGCCGCCGTGCCGATCACCGACAAGCCTTTCATCATGTAAGGCGCGGCCCGCAGGATCGCGTTGCCAATGCGTTTCGCCGCAGCGCCGGGCTTCTGCGTCAGCCACAGACCGAGGTCATCGAGCTTGACGATCCCGGCCACCAGGCCATAGACGCCCACGGTCATGACGACGGCGATGCCCGACATCACGATCACTTGCTGGGTCAGCGAAGCCTCGGCCACGGTGCCGAGGGTGATGGCGATGATTTCCGCCGAAAGGATGAAGTCGGTGCGGATCGCGCCTTTGATCTTGTCCTTCTCGTAGGCCACCAGATCGGTCGCAGGATCGGCCACCGCGGCGGTCAACTGCGCATGCTCGGCCTGATCTTCATCCTTGCCGTGCAGCAGCGGGTGCGCGAGCTTTTCGAAACCTTCGAAGCACAGATACGCGCCACCGACCATCAACAGAGGCGTCACCAGCCACGGCACAAAGGCACTGATCGCCAGCGCCGACGGTACCAGGATCAGCTTGTTGACGAACGAGCCCTTGGCCACCGCCCACACCACGGGAATTTCCCGCTCGGCGCGTACGCCGGAGACTTGCTGGGCATTGAGCGCCAGGTCATCGCCGAGCACCCCGGCGGTCTTCTTGGCGGCCATTTTGCTCATCAACGCCACATCATCCAGAACGGTAGCGATGTCGTCGATCAGCACCAGCAAACTGCTTCCTGCCATGAATCATGTTTCCTTATGTGAATAATGCCGCGCAGCATACCGCGACTGCAGGCCACACGGGGCATTGTTGAGCGTCGCGCGAGGCCGGTGCTACCATGCGCAACCGCCAGAACAGGCAAGGAACCACCGGGTTTATGAGCACAATCCGCGAGCGCAACAAAGAACTGATCCTGCGTGCCGCCAGTGAAGAGTTTGCCGACAAGGGCTTCGCGGCGACCAAAACCAGCGACATCGCCGCCAAGGCAGGACTGCCCAAGCCCAACGTCTATTACTACTTCAAGTCCAAGGAAAACCTCTACCGCGAGGTGCTGGAAAGTATCATCGTGCCGATCCTGCAGGCCTCGACCCCGTTCAACCCGGACGGCGTACCGAGCGAAGTGCTGAGCGGCTACATCCGCTCGAAGATCCGCATCTCCCGCGACCTGCCGTTTGCCTCCAAGGTGTTCGCCAGCGAAATCATGCACGGCGCCCCGCACCTGAGCGCCGACCTGGTCGAGCAACTCAATGGCCAGGCCAAGCACAACATCAACTGCATCCAGACCTGGATCGACCGCGGCCAGATCGCCCCGATCGACCCCAACCACCTGATGTTCAGCATCTGGGCCGCGACCCAGACCTACGCCGACTTCGACTGGCAGATCTCCGCCGTGACCGGCAAGGAAAAGCTCGACGAAGCCGACTATGAAGCGGCGGCACAAACCATCACCCGGTTGGTGCTCAAGGGCTGCGAGCCGGACTGAAAGACTGCGTTGAATGCATCGCGAGCAAGCTCACTCCCACATTTGATCTATGAGCACCACAAATCAAATGTGGGAGCAGGCTTGCTCGCGAATGTGGCAACTCGGTCTCACGGTCAGACCCAGATCGCATCCCACAGGGGATAGTCACCGAGCTTTTCCACCAGTCCAGCCCGCAACGGGTTGGCTACGACGTACCGTGCCAACCTAACCAGACTTTCCTCCTGCCGAAGCGAATGATCATGGAAGCTTGGTTGCCACAGGCCACCCGTCCTGCCAGTCGCTGAATTAACTGATCTGGCACTCAAGGACTTGACCTGACACATCAACTGCCCCAGTGATCCTTTCTGCAATTGCACCAGCCAGTGGAAGTGATCCGGCATGACGACCCAAGCCAATGAATCAATAAACCCCGTATCTTGTGCATGCCTGAACTGATGAACAACTAGTCTTCCCAAGGCGTAATCCTTGAAGACAGGTTCGCGTTTATGAGTATTGGCTGTCAGGAGATAGATGCGATTTTGTTCGGTAAAACGTCCGACTCTAAGTCGATGTGACGCAGACAGTTTCGGCATTCCATTGCCTTTTCTCATGATTGACTTCATGAAAAGGCTAGCCGTGAGTATCGAATATTGAAGGCAAGATTTTTAGCTGGATGTGTCTGGAAAATCGCCTTCGCGAGCAAGCCCGCTCCCACATTCGACCGAGGTCCTTCAGTACAAATGAGGTCAACCGTGGGCCTGCTCGCGACAACGTCAATTCAAACGCCGCAAATCACGCAGCCACCCCCGCATCCGCCCGCAGATCCAGGGCCTCCACGGCCTTGATTGCCACCTGCTCATCGATGTCCGACAAATCGCCGCTGATGCCGATCGCACCCAGCACGCTCCCCGCCTGATCACGAATCAACACACCACCCGGTGCCGGCACGACGCTGCCCTGCCCCATGCTGTTGAGTGCGGCGATGAACGCCGGGCGTTGTTGCGCGTCCAGCGCCAGCAGGCGCGAGCCCTTGCCCAGGGCGATGGCGCCCCAGGCTTTGCCGATGGCGATGTTCGGGCGCAGCAGGCTCGCGCCGTCTTCGCGTTGCAGGGTGACCAGATGGCCGCCGGTATCCAGTACCGCGATGGTCAGCGGCGCAGCGGAGATCGCCCGCCCTGCATTGATGGCTTCGTTGACCAGCTTGACTGCGACTTTCAAGGTTAAAGCGCTCATGGTGCCGTCCTCATTTTGTTATTGGGAAAGTCGTTGGACTGCGCGTTTGTGCCGCAGCCCGATGCCACAAATAGAACACAATGAATTATTTTTTTGTATACAATAATTCTCGAAAAGCGCCTCATGCGACGAAAAGCCACAGCAGAAAAGGCTTCCGACGAATGAAACAGCCGCTTGAGAAAATGGATTGACCTGCGCCGTCCGCCGTGAATACACTCTGCGCAAAGCCACTTGTATACAATTACAAAACGTAAAGAGGCACAAAACCATGAGCAAAATGAGAGCAATCGAAGCCGCCGTTCTGGTGATGCGCCGTGAAGGGGTTGATACCGCTTTTGGCATTCCGGGTGCTGCGATCAACCCGCTGTATTCCGCCCTGAAGAAAGTCGGTGGCATCGATCACGTCCTCGCTCGCCACGTTGAAGGCGCCTCGCACATGGCCGAGGGCTACACCCGCACCAAGGCCGGCAACATCGGCGTGTGCATCGGCACTTCCGGCCCGGCCGGTACCGACATGGTCACCGGTCTGTACAGCGCCTCCGCGGACTCGATCCCGATCCTCTGCATCACCGGGCAAGCACCCCGTGCCCGGATGCACAAGGAAGACTTCCAGGCCGTCGACATCACCAGCATCGTCAAGCCGGTGACCAAGTGGGCAACCACCGTTCTGGAGCCGGGCCAGGTGCCTTACGCCTTCCAGAAAGCTTTCTATGAAATGCGCTCCGGCCGTCCGGGCCCGGTGCTGATCGACCTGCCGTTCGACGTACAGATGGCCGAAATCGAATTCGACATCGACGCCTACCAGCCACTGCCGCTGGCCAAGCCGAGCGCCACCCGCGTGCAGGTTGAAAAGGCCCTGGCACTGCTCGATCAGGCCGAGCGTCCATTGCTGGTGGCCGGTGGCGGCATCATTAACGCCGACGCCAGCGATCTGCTGGTCGAGTTCGCCGAGCTGACCGGCATCCCGGTCATCCCGACCCTGATGGGCTGGGGCACGATTCCGGACGATCACCCGCTGATGGTCGGCATGGTCGGTCTGCAGACTTCGCACCGTTACGGCAACGCCACGATGCTGAAATCCGACGTGGTGCTGGGCATCGGTAACCGTTGGGCCAACCGTCACACCGGTTCGGTCGATGTTTACACCGAAGGTCGCAAGTTCATTCACGTCGACATCGAAGGCACCCAGATCGGCCGCGTGTTCACTCCGGACCTGGGCATCGTTTCCGACGCCGCCGCCGCGCTGACCGTGTTCATCGAGGTCGCCCGTGAATGGCAAGCCGCCGGCAAACTGAAAAACCGCAGTGCCTGGCTGCAGGACTGCCAGCAGCGCAAGTCCAGCCTGCAACGCAAGACCCACTTCGACAACGTGCCGGTCAAGCCGCAGCGCGTTTACGAAGAAATGAACCAGGTGTTCGGCAAGGACACCTGCTACGTCAGCACCATTGGTCTGTCGCAGATTGCCGGCGCGCAGTTCCTGCACGTCTACAAGCCGCGTCACTGGATCAACTGCGGCCAGGCCGGCCCGTTGGGCTGGACCATTCCGGCAGCGCTGGGCGTGGTGAAGGCCGATCCGAACCGTAAAGTCGTGGCCCTGTCGGGGGACTATGACTTCCAGTTCATGATCGAAGAACTGGCGGTCGGCGCCCAGTTCAAACTGCCGTACATCCACGTCGTGGTAAACAACTCGTACCTGGGGCTGATACGTCAGGCCCAGCGCGGGTTCGAAATGGACTACTGCGTGCAGCTGTCCTTCGATAACCTCAACGCACCGGAACTCAACGGTTACGGTGTCGATCACGTCGCCGTCGCCGAAGGCCTGGGCTGCAAGGCACTGCGTGTGTTCGAACCGGCTGACATCGCCCCTGCCCTGCGCAAGGCCGAAGAGCTGATCGAAGAGTTCAAGGTGCCGGTGATCGTCGAGATCATTCTGGAGCGTGTGACCAACATCTCCATGGGGACCGAGATCAACGCCGTCAACGAATTCGAAGACCTGGCGCTGGTCGGCAACGATGCGCCAACGGCGATTTCGTTGCTCGACTGATTGCTTTTAGCCCCCTCTCCCTCCGGGAGAGGGCTGGGGTGAGGGAAAGGTTTTGCAGTGCTCGCAAAATCGGGATCAGACTCAAGATTCCCCCCTCACCCTAACCCTCTCCCCGAGGAGAGGGGACTGATCGCGTTCAGTCTGACCAACCGTGTCAAATCCGTTTTTAGGAGACCACCATGCCGCGTTTCGCAGCCAACCTGTCCATGCTGTTCACCGAACAGGATTTCCTTGCCCGTTTCGACGCCGCCGCCAAGGCTGGCTTCAGCGGTGTCGAGTACCTGTTCCCGTACGATTTCAGCTCCGCCGAAATCAAGGCCAGACTCGACGCCAACGGTCTGACCCAAGTGCTGTTCAACCTGCCGGCCGGCGACTGGGCCAAGGGCGAGCGCGGTATCGCGTGCCTGCCGGACCGGGTCGAAGAGTTCCGCGCCGGGGTCGATCTGGCCATCGCTTACGCACAGGTCCTGGGCAACACCCAGGTCAACTGCCTGGCCGGTATCCGTCCGCAGGGCGTGGACGATGCCACCGTTGAAAAGACCTTCGTCGCCAACCTCAAGTACGCCGCCGACAAGCTGCAAGCCGTCGGCATCAAACTGGTGATGGAAGCGATCAACACCCGCGACATCCCGGGTTTCTACCTGAATAACACGGCGCAGGCCCTGTCGATTCGCGAGCAGGTCGGCAGCGCCAATCTGTTCCTGCAATACGACATCTATCACATGCAAATCATGGAAGGCGATCTGGCCCGCACCCTGCAATCGCACCTGGCCGAGATCAACCATGTGCAGCTGGCCGACAACCCGGGCCGCAACGAACCGGGCACTGGCGAGATCAACTACCGCTTCCTGTTCGAACACCTTGATCGCATCGGTTATCAGGGCTGGGTCGGCTGCGAGTACAAACCGCTGACCACCACTGAAGCGGGCCTCGGCTGGCTGAAGACCCACAACGCGATTTAAGAACAATGCAAAAACCTGTGGGAGCGGGCTTGCTCGCGAAGACGGTGTGTCAGTCACCGAAGATGTTGAATGTTGAACCGCATTCGCGAGCAAGCCCGCTCCCACCCAAAGCACCACCCCCTATTTGCTTGAGCAAGACAAAAACAAGAGGAATTTCTCATGGCTAAAATCGGATTCATCGGCACCGGCATCATGGGCTACCCAATGGCGGCGAACCTGCAGAAAGCCGGTCACAGCCTGTTCCTGTCGGCGCACCACGACGCCGCCCCTGCCGACCTGGTCGCTGCTGGCGCCGTCGCTCTGGCCAACCCACGCGAAGTGGCGCAGGAAGCTGAATTCATCATCGTCATGGTCCCGGATACCCCGCAGGTCGAAGACGTGCTGTTCCGCGCCGACGGCGTCGCGGCCGGCATCGGCAAGGGCAAGGTGGTGATCGACATGAGCTCGATCTCGCCGACCGCCACCAAGGCTTTCGCGGCGAAGATCAACGAGAAAGGCGCGCAATACCTCGACGCTCCGGTGTCCGGTGGGGAAGTCGGTGCCAAGGCCGCGACCCTGAGCATCATGGTCGGTGGCGACGCCGATGCCTTCGAACGCGCACTGCCGCTGTTCCAGGCCATGGGCAAGAACATCACCCTGGTCGGCGGCAATGGCGACGGTCAGACCGCCAAGGTGGCGAACCAGATCATCGTTGCCCTGAACATTCAGGCCGTGGCCGAAGCCCTGCTGTTCGCGTCGAAAAACGGTGCCGATCCAGCCAAGGTACGCGAAGCGCTGATGGGCGGTTTCGCCTCCTCGAAGATCCTCGAAGTGCACGGCGAGCGCATGATCAAGGGCACCTTCGATCCGGGCTTCCGCATCAGCCTGCACCAGAAGGACCTGAACCTGGCCCTGCAAGGCGCCAAGGAGCTGAACATCAACCTGCCGAACACCGCCAACGCCCAGCAAGTGTTCAGCACCTGCGCGGCCATCGGTGGCAGCAACTGGGACCACTCGGCGCTGATCAAGGGCCTGGAACACATGGCCAACTTCTCGATTCGCGACAAGAAGTAAGCCCTGCGTCGCTTTCCGTGTGGGAGCGGGCTTGCTCGCGAAGAGGGCGTGTCAGTCGACATGGAGATTGACTGACCCACCGCATTCGCGAGCAAGCCCGCTCCCACAATGGATCTGAGTTGCCCTTCCAATAACAAGAATTCCGGGAGCCCGCCATGTCGGTCGATCCGCAACAACTGCTGCGCGAGCTGTTTGCCACAGCCATCGACGCGGCCCATCCGAACCAGGTCCTCGAAGCGCATCTGCCGGCCGATCGCACAGGTCGCGTGATCGTCATCGGCGCCGGCAAGGCTGCCGCCGCCATGGCGCAAGTGGTCGAGCGCTGCTGGGAAGGTGAAGTCTCGGGCCTTGTGGTGACCCGCTACGGTCACGGCGCCCCGTGTGAAAAAATCGAAGTGGTCGAAGCCGCGCACCCGGTGCCGGACGCTGCCGGCCTGGCCGTGGCCAAACGCGTGCTGGAACTGGTCAGCAACCTGACCGAAGAAGACCGCGTGATTTTCCTGTTGTCCGGCGGCGGTTCTGCCCTGCTGGCGCTGCCGGCCGAAGGCATCACCCTGGCCGACAAACAGTCGATCAACAAAGCCCTGCTCAAATCCGGCGCGACCATCGGCGAGATGAACTGCGTGCGCAAGCACCTCTCGGCGATCAAAGGCGGACGCCTGGGCAAGGCCTGCTGGCCCGCCACTGTTTATACCTACGCGATTTCCGATGTGCCGGGCGATCTCGCCACGGTCATCGCCTCCGGCCCGACCGTGGCCGACCCGAGCACCAGCGCCGAAGCGCTGGCGATCATCAAGCGCTACGGCATCGAGATTCCGGTCTCCGTGCGCAGCTGGCTGCAAAGCCCGGAATCGGAAACCGTCAAACCCGGCGATCCGAGCCTGGCCCGCAGTCACTTCCAGTTGATCGCCCGTCCTCAGCAATCGCTGGATGCGGCGGCGGTGAAATGCCGTCAGGCCGGTTTCAGCACGCTGATCCTCGGCGACCTGGAAGGCGAGTCCCGCGAAGTGGCGAAAGTCCACGCCGGCATCGCGCGCCAGATCATCCATCACGGCCAGCCACTGGCGGCGCCGTGCGTGATTCTCTCCGGCGGCGAAACCACGGTGACCGTGCGCGGCAACGGCCGTGGCGGACGCAACGCCGAATTCCTCCTCAGCCTCACCGACAACCTCAAGGGCCAGCCCGGCGTCTATGCCCTGGCCGGTGACACCGACGGCATCGACGGCTCGGAAGACAACGCCGGCGCGATCATGACCCCGGACAGCTACGCCCGCGCCGCCGCTCTGGGCCTGAGCGCCAGCGACGAGCTGGATAACAACAACGGTTACGGCTACTTCGCGGCGCTCGATGCGCTGATCGTCACCGAGCCGACCCGCACCAACATCAACGACTTCCGCGCCATCCTGATCCTCGAGAGCTCTAAATCATGACGCCTGATAAAAAGGTCAAAATCCTCGCCACCCTCGGGCCTGCCGTCGATGGCATCGAAGACATCCGCGAGCTGGTCGAGGCCGGGGTCAATATCTTCCGCCTCAACTTCAGCCACGGCGATCACGCCGACCACGCCAAGCGCTATCAGTGGATCCGCGAAGTCGAGCGCCAGCTCAACTATCCGCTCGGGATCCTGATGGACCTGCAAGGGCCGAAACTGCGGGTCGGCAAGTTCGCTGACGGCAAGGTTCAGCTGCATCGCGGTCAGGCCTTCCGCCTTGATCTGGACGAGACACCGGGCGACGAACGCCGGGTGAACCTGCCGCACCCGGAGATCATCGCGGCGCTTGAAGCCGGGATGGATCTGCTGCTCGATGACGGCAAACTGCGACTGCGCGTCGTCACCAAATACTCCGATGCGATCGACACCACCGTGCTCAACGGTGGCGAGCTGTCGGATCGCAAAGGCGTGAACGTGCCGCAAGCGGTACTCGACCTGAGCCCGCTGACCACCAAGGATCGCCGCGACCTGAGCTTCGGTCTGGAACTGGGTGTGGACTGGGTCGCGCTGTCGTTCGTGCAGCGTCCGCAAGACATCCGCGAGGCCCGCGAGCTGATCGGCGACAAGGCGTTCCTGATGGCGAAAATCGAGAAGCCGTCGGCCGTCGAGCAACTGCGCGAGATCGCCGAACTGAGCGACGCGATCATGGTGGCTCGCGGTGACCTGGGCGTGGAAGTGCCGGCCGAGAGCGTGCCGCAGATCCAGAAAAACATCATCACCACCTGCCGCCAGCTCGGCAAACCGGTGGTGGTGGCGACGCAGATGCTCGAGTCGATGCGTTTCTCCCCGGCGCCAACCCGCGCCGAAGTCACCGACGTGGCCAACGCCGTGGCCGAAGGTGCCGACGCGGTGATGCTGTCGGCCGAAACCGCGTCCGGCGAGTACCCGCTGGAAGCCGTGCAGATGATGAGCAAGATCATCCGCCAGGTGGAGAACGGGCCGGATTACCAGACCCAACTCGACGTCAGCCGGCCGAAAGCCGAAGCGACCGTGTCCGATGCAATCAGCTGTGCAATACGCCGGATCAGCAACGTGTTGCCGGTGGCGGTGCTGGTCAACTACAGCGAGTCCGGCGCATCGAGTCTGCGTGCGGCGCGGGAGCGGCCGAAAGCGCCGATCCTCAACCTGACGCCGAACCTGCAGACCGCACGCCGCTTGAGCGTGGCGTGGGGCATTCATTCGGTGGTCAATGATCGCCTGCGTCAGGTGGATGAAGTGTGCTCGACCGCGCTGGAAATCGCTCAGGCCCAAGGAATGGCCGAGCGTGGCGATACGTTGCTGATCACCGCGGGTGTGCCGTTCGGGCAGCCGGGGTCGACGAATTCGCTGCGGATCGAAACATTGATTTAAGCAACACCTGTGTGGCGAGGGAGCGTGCTCCCGTCGCTCGGCATGACGGTTTCCACAAGAGACACCGCATTCACCGGGTACGAGCTCCCCCGCCACAGCTTCAAGCAAGACCTTTTGATTGTCCAACTGCCCAGATTCTCCAGACATGCCTGCCAATCATTTCAACACCCACTGCCCCGACTGGGCCGAGGCTTTGCTCAACGGCTTCAGTCAAATCTTCCTCCAGCGTCATCCGCTGTGTGGCCTGCTGTGCCTTTTGGCCATTTTATTCACCGCGCCGGTGCTGTTCGCCGGCGCGCTGCTGGGCGCGGTCGCCGGATTGCTCACCGCGCAACGGCGCAACTACGCCAAGGCGGATCGCCAGGCCGGACTGTTCAGCTACAACGGCGTGCTGGTCGGTCTGTTGCTGAGCCTGTATTTCCCCTGGTCGCCGATGCTGCCGCCGCTGATTCTGGCAGCCGGTGGTCTGAGCGCGATGATCACGCAGCAGTGGCTCAAACGCGCACGCCTCACCGAGTACCTGCCCGCCTACACCGCGCCTTTTGTGTTGCTGAGCTGGGTGTTCCTGTGTTTCGCCGAAGCTTCGACGCCTGCTCCGGCGCTTGAGCTGAACACCGTGAACCTGCTCGGTGCTGCCCTGAAAGGCTTCGGTCAGGTGATGTTCCTCGACCATCCGTTGGCCGGTGGATTGATCGCCGCCGGTTTGCTGATCGCCGATCGCCGGGCCTTTGCCTGGGCGCTGCTGGCTTCGGCGATTGGCCTGGGTTCCAGCCTGTCGCACCACGACAGCCAGGTCGCGCTGCTGGGTCTGGGGGGTTACAACGCAGTCCTCGCCGCCCTCGCCTTCAGCGCCCGGCGCCAACAACCGTGGCTGCCGCTGTTCGGCATCGGCCTGGCGCTGCTGCTGACGCCGCTGTTCAGTGCCTTGGGGCTGGCGACCCTCACGGCGCCGTTCATTCTCGCTTGCTGGCTGCTGCGCAGCGGCATTCGCCTGATGCACCAACCCGAGTTGAACGCGGCGCCTTGCGCTGACGGGGAGAATCAACCTAGGCTGCGCTGATCTTTGATTCAGGCGTGATCCATGGACAGTAACAAGCACTGGCGTGAACAGCTTTACGTCATGATTTTCCAGAGCGACACCCCCGCCGGGCGACGTTTCGACGGCATTCTGCTGCTGATCATTCTGGCCAGCCTGGTGATCGTGATGCTCGACAGCATCGACAGCGTTCACCGCAATTACGCCGATGTGCTGGCGTATATCGAGTGGGGGTTCACCATCATCTTTGCCGGCGAGTACATCCTGCGTCTGTACTGCTCGCCCAAACCGCTGCGCTACGCCTTCAGTTTTTATGGATTGGTGGATCTGCTGGCGATCGTGCCGGGTATCCTGGCGCTGTACTACAGCGATGCGCAGTACTTGCTGATTATCCGGATCATTCGGATGCTGCGGATTTTCCGCGTCCTCAAACTCAGTCCCTACCTCAAGCAAGCCAACTACCTGATGTCGGCGCTGCGCGGCAGCAAGCAGAAGATCGTGGTGTTTCTGGTGAGCGTCTGCACACTCGTTACGGTCTTCGGCACGTTGATGTACGTGATCGAAGGCCCGGAACACGGATTCACCAGCATTCCCAAGGGCATCTATTGGGCTATCGTGACCCTGACTACCGTCGGCTTCGGCGACATCGTGCCGAAGACGCCGTTGGGCCAGGTGATTTCGTCGCTGGTGATGATCACCGGTTACTCGATCATCGCGGTGCCCACCGGGATCTTCACCGCTGAACTGGCCAATGCGATGCGTGGTGAACAGTTGCAACACGACTGCCCGGTTTGCCAGAAAAAGAGCCATGAAAGCAGCGCCGCTTTCTGTTCGCGATGCGGCAACCCGTTATTTAAGAAAATGGAATAAGCAAAGTTCTTTTTAATCTTTAAGCGACTATGCGTGCCCCGCTATAGTCGCTGGCAAATGGCCTCACCTTTGTAAAAACACCCCCACAGAACAAGGAATGCGCAGTGAAAAAACTCTTTGGCGCCTCACTTCTCGCCGCTGGTCTTGCCTTCGGCAGCGTGGCTCAGGCCGCACCGACCCTGCTTAACGTTTCCTACGACGTGATGCGCGATTTCTACAAGGACTACAACACTGCGTTCCAGAAACACTGGCAGGCCGAACACAACGAAAACATCACGGTGCAAATGTCTTTCGGCGGTTCGAGCAAACAGGCGCGCTCGGTGATCGACGGCCTGCCGGCTGACGTCATCACCATGAACATGGCCACTGATATCAACGCCCTGGCGGACAACGGCCAACTGGTACCGAAGGATTGGGTCACCCGTCTGCCGAACAACAGTGCGCCATTCACCTCGGCCACCGTGTTCATCGTGCGCAAAGGCAACCCGAAAGCCCTGAAAGACTGGCCGGACCTGCTCAAGGACGGCGTGCAAGTGATCGTGCCGAACCCGAAAACCTCGGGCAACGGCCGCTATACCTACCTGTCGGCCTGGGGCTATGTGCTGAAGAATGGCGGTGATGAAAACAAGGCCAAGGCCTTCGTCGGCAAACTGTTCAAGCAAGCGCCGGTGCTCGATACCGGTGGCCGTGCCGCCACCACCACCTTCATGACCAACCAGATCGGCGACGTGCTGGTGACCTTCGAGAACGAAGCCGAAATGATCGCCCGCGAGTTCGGCCGCGACCAGTTCGAAGTCATCTACCCGAGCGTCTCCGCCGAAGCCGAGCCACCGGTGTCGGTGGTCGACAAAGTGGTCGAGAAGAAAGGCTCACGCGCCGCTGCCGAGGAATACCTGAAGTACCTGTGGTCGCCGGAAGGTCAGGAAATCGCCGCCGCCAACTACCTGCGTCCACGTGACCCGGCGGTACTGGCCAAGTACACCGACCGCTTCCCGAAAGTCGACTTCCTGTCGGTCGAGAAAACCTTCGGCGACTGGCGCACCGTGCAGAAGACCCACTTCAACGACGGCGGGATCTTCGACCAGATCTACAATGGCCAGTAAGGCGTGAGCTGAAATGAAAAAGGCGACCTCGAGAGGTCGCCTTTTTTGTGAGCGGCTACATGGGCGGCTTGACGCCATCCTTGCCCGCCGAGATCGATTGCGCGGTCAGCGTGCCGTCCGCGCTCTGGGTCACGAAGGTGACGATCTTCACGCCAACCTTGAGCAGGCTGCGATCGCCGGGCGTCAGGTTGACGATCGGCACGTCCTCCGGCACCAGGATCTTCTGCTGGCCGCCCTTGTAATTGACGGTCAGCACCCGGCCGTTGCTCACCACCAGATCGCCGACGCTGCCGTTGGTCATGCTGCTGCCCTTGGCCAGGTCGAACGGCCGATGACCGTCGCCGCTGCCGGCCAGCTCCGGCGGGAACACGTGAACCTCCAGCGCCTTGAGCGTGCCATCTTCCTGGGGAATGGCGGCTGAACCGATGTAGCTGCCGGGCTTGATGTCTTCGATGTTGGCCAGGGTGACGGCGCGGACTTTGGTGTCCGGGGTCAACTGGACGACCACGTTTTCACCGCTGTTGACGTGAACCTTGAGCGAGTCGGGGCTGACCCCGGTGATTTCGCCGCGCACGCCCATGCGCATGCCCGGAGCTTCGCCGGCGTAGACGCTGCCGGCACCCAGTACGCCGATCATTACAAGAGTCGTGGTGTGGCGAAGCAGCTGTCGAAACATCGCAATCCTCCGGTTGTTTGCAGGTGGAAATCCAATGACAACATAAGCACGCTATCGAACAAGATGTAAGTGAATGTATCATCGGCCCTCCCCGGTCGGACGCAAGGTTCGCCGATGGACGACACTTCACCGGCTGCCATCTATTCCGCAACGGAATGACTGATATCGATCCAAGGCTTCTACCGCCGGCCCGGTTCGTCCCTTAGCCTCACCGCATTCCTTTTCGCTGGATCGAGAAACCCTATGACCGCCACAACTCACGCAATGACCCGAGGCATGGTGCTGCTGTTCGCTTTCTGCTGCGGCGCCATCGTTGCCAACATCTACTACGCCCAGCCAATCATCGGCCTGATTGCGCCAGACATCGGCCTCACCGACACCATGGCCAGCTTCATCGTGTCGCTGACCCAGATCGGCTATGCGCTGGGCCTGTTCTTCCTGGTGCCGCTGGCGGACCTGCTGGAAAACCGCCGCCTGATGATCATCACCACGGTGGTGGCGATTGCCAGTCTGTTGGGGGCGGCGTTTACCGATCAGCCCAATGTGTTCCTGCTGATTTCGCTGCTGGTGGGCTTCAGCTCGGTGTCGGTGCAGATCCTGATTCCGCTGGCCGCGCATCTGGCGCCCGAGGAATCCCGTGGCCGGGTGGTCGGCGGGATCATGGGCGGTTTGCTGCTGGGGATTCTGCTGGCGCGTCCGGTATCGAGCGTCGTTGCCGACCATCTCGGCTGGCGGGCGATGTTCATGATCGCGGCGGGGTTGATGGCGGCGATCAGCATCGTGCTGGCCCTGACCGTGCCCAAGCGCCAACCTGATCACAGTGCTTCCTACGGCCAGTTGATCGGCTCGTTGTGGACGCTGCTGCGCCAGCAACCGGTGCTGCGTCAGCGGGCGTTCTACCAGGCCTGCATGTTCGCCACGTTCAGCCTGTTCTGGACCGCCGTGCCGCTGGAACTGGCGCGCAACCATGGCCTGTCCCAGAGTGAAATCGCGATCTTCGCCCTGGTCGGTGCCATCGGAGCCATCGCCGCCCCGATCAGCGGACGCCTGGCCGACGCCGGCCACACCCGCATCGCCTCGCTGCTGGCCATGCTGTTCGCCAGCCTGAGCTTCCTGCCGGCCTTCATCCACCCGGCCTACAGCGTGATCGGCCTGGCTGTGACCGGCGTGGTGCTCGACTTCTGCGTGCAGATGAACATGGTGCTCGGCCAGCGCGCGGTCTACTCCCTCGACGCCAAAAGCCGCGGCCGACTCAATGCGCTGTACATGACCAGCATCTTCGTCGGCGGCGCCTTCGGCTCGTCGGTGGCCAGCGCGGTGTACGAACATGGCGGCTGGTTGTGGATCGTGATTGTCGGCAGCGCCTTCCCGCTGCTGGCGCTGGTGCGGTTTTTGAGTGTTTCGCAAAAGGCTGCTTTGGCGACTGCCTGAAATCTGAAAAAAGCACTGTCGGATCACTGATCCGACAGTGCTCGATGCTCAATGCCGAACCAGTTTTTCCATGGCGGCATCTGCCAGAAAGGAAGAGCGGCTTTTGACGTTGTGTTCACGCACGTAGCGGTCGATCCGCTGGATGACATAGCCGGGCAACGTCACGTTCACCTTCTCGGTCTTGCCCATGTATGGCGAGATGTCCAGCTCGAGCATGCCCCAGCCCATGTCGGCAAACTCCGGGTTGTTGCGATGGGCGGCTGCCGAGGTCGGCATCGGAATCGAATCACCATCCGCCGCAATCTCCTGCAGCATGATGTGGGCAATCTCGACGGCTGCGTTGTAGGCATCCTCAAACGTATCTCCGGCAGTAATCGCGCCGGGAATATCGGGGATCTGAATACCGATGGCGGTGTTCTCGTCACCCCATTCGATGCAGATTGGGTATTGCATTACGGATCTCCTCTGTAACTGGCTGGCGGGTTGTACAACCCGGCACGCCTCCTGATGCTCTTGACCGTCCCGACCGGTAAATCCTTTTTCGGATGAGGGACGGGAATCGTGTATGGGTTGTAACGGTGCGTGAAGATGTGGTGGCTGCCGGTTATCCGGTCCAGCGTCCAACCTGCCTCCTCCAGCTCCTTGATCAATAGCCTGCTCTGCACCAACCGCCTCCTTGCTTCGGTTTAACAAAAGTAACCCTAGAGTTATCTTTACTCAAGCACAGAAATTCGCAGCACGACGTTCGGTTGTTTTGCAGCATGTGATTGATGCACCTGTCCCAGCGAGCAGGCATTGGCGCTACTCGCAAAGCAAGCTCAGGCGTTGAGGACAGGATACGAGTGAGGCATTGCTCATCACCCCAGACAGCAAAACGGCGATCCTGAGATCGCCGTTTTTCATTATTCCCCGAACTGCTTGCCCAGTCCCGCCGGTACGCCGTGGATGTTGGTTTCTTCCCAAGGTCCGTTGGGACTGATCGAGCGGCTCCAGCCGTTGTTCCAGCGGTAGTAGGTGCGCTGGCGGTAGAAGGTGTTGGTCTGGTCATCCAGCACGTACACGCCCAGTTTCTGATCCCAGTGGCTGTTGCCGCCCGGTGGCGGGGCGAAGCTTGCTGAGGTGCGTGGGGCGGGTTTCGAGGGTTTGGCCGGAATGCCCGGTTTGCCCGGCGTCGGACTGGTCGATGGCGTCGGGCTGGGTTGTGACGGCGGAATCGGCGGCAGCCTTGTGGTCGGCTCTGGTCGTTGCACCGCACATGCGCTCAAGCCCAGGGCCAGTGTGAGGACTGTGATTCGGGCGATGGCGTTCATGGCGGTGCTTTCCTGTTGGTTCCGGCTATTTGTCCGGGCTGTCGATGGTCAGTTTTTGCGGCGCGGTGGTGCTGCTGGCCAGAGGCCCGCTGCGACCGACCCACTCACCGGCGGTCGGTTGACCGGCTCGGGAGATGCGCGCAACCAGTTGGACTTCGGGGAAGTTCGACAGTTTCAATTGCGGCATCATTGCGTCGGCATCACTCAGCTCGACGGTGACCGGCAGGTCCGCGACAGTCAGACGCTTGGCCGCCAGCGGCGCTGGAGGCCCGGAAACGGCGCGGGCGAAGACGAACACGCTGTCGCCCGGTTGCACCTTTCCTTTCAGTTCGCTGGCCAGATCGACGCTGACCTTGAGCCGTGCGGTTTTCACGGCCGGTGCCTGAGCCACCTTGCCGCCGCTGGCTTCAAGTTTCTCGGTCGCTCGCGCAATACCGCCCTGCAGAGCTTCGCGGGACTTGTCATTCGCTGGCAGTTGCTCCAGCAGACGATTCCAGTAATCGATGGCTTGCTGATAGCGCTCGCCTTCGAATGCGGCGATCCCCAGCAGGCCGAGGCTGGTGACTTCTTTCGGATCAGCCTTCAGTGCTTCGTCGGTCAGGGCTTGAATCTTGTCCGACCACTTCTTGCCATCGGCGAAGTACTGCGCCTGCGCCCACTGGCCGAGCAGTTCCGGTTGACGACCGGCCAGGTTGGCGGCGCGTTCGAACATCTTCGCCGCATCCGCCGGACGATCCTGAGCCATATAGGTGCGGCCGAGAAAATACAGGCCTTCGGCTGAATCCGGTTGCGCGGCGACTGCGCGCTCCAGCCGTTGGGTCATCTCTTCCATGGATTGCGGTGCCTGGGCGAACTCGCGGGTCAGTTCGACTTTGTCAGCGGCACCGAAATGCATGTACAAACCAAGGCCCAGCACCGGCACGAGTACGGCTGCCAGCAGCGGCAGCGGTTTGCCCAGCTTCGAAACCCGCGCCGGCGCCGCACCTTCGGTGTCGGCCAGCAACTCACGGGCCGCTTCGGCACGGCCGCTGTCCATTTGCGCAGCGTCGAGCACGCCTTCAGCCTGCTGCGATTGCAGTTCGGCGACGCGCTCCTGATACAGGGCGACGTTGAGGGCGGTTCGATCCTCTTCACGCTGGGCGCGACGTTCACGCAGGACGGGGATCAACAGAAAACTCAGGGCGACCAGAAGCAACAGCCCTGCGGCAAGCCAGAAATCAATCATTCTTGGGTTTTATCCAACAGTTGGTCGAGGCGCTGACGTTCTTCAGGGGACAGCGATTGCGGCGTCTCGGCGCGTTGCCCGCGACGGCGGCGGACGATCACGGCGATGACGACAAAACCGCCGAGCAACAACCCGGCCGGGCCAAACCACAGCAGCGCAGTCTTGGCATTGAGCGCCGGTTTGTAGCGAACGAAATCACCGTAGCGGTCGACCATGAAGTCGATGATCTGCTGATTGTCCTTGCCCTCGCCGAGCATGCGGAAAATCTCTTTGCGCAGGTCGGCGGCAATCGGCGCGTTGGAGTCGGCGATGTCCTGGTTCTGGCACTTGGGGCAGCGCAGTTCCTTGGTCAGTTCGCGGAAACGCTCGCGATCGCCTTCTTTGGCAAACTCGTAGGTGTCGATGGCGGCGTGGGCCACACCGGCCAAACTCAAACCCAGCACCATGGCAGCTAAAAAGCGCTTCATGGCTTGGCCTCGTCGACCAGCGCCTGATACTTGGCCGCCAGTTTTTCGCGCCAGACCTGCTCGTCGATCACGCCAACGTACTTGTCGCGAATGATGCCCTTGGCGTCGATGAAGAAGGTTTCCGGCGCGCCGTAGACACCGAGATTCAGGCCCAGGGAGCCTTCGTCGTCACGGATGTCCAGTTGATACGGATTGTGGAATTCGGCCAGCCACTTCAACGCATCGGCGTTGGTGTCCTTGTAGTTGATGCCGTAGATCACCACGCCGCGCTCGGCGAGTTTGTTCAGCACCGGGTGCTCGACCCGGCAGGAAATGCACCAGGTGCCCCAGACGTTGACCAGCGCCGGTTTGCCGAGGATGTCGGCCTTGGTCAGGGTCTTTTCGCCCTGCACCGCCGGCAGGGAAAACTCCGGGAACGGTTTGCCGATCATCGCCGACGGCAGCTCCGCCGGATCCAGGTACAGACCGCGATAAAGAAATACCGCCACCAGCAGGAAAATCGCCAGTGGCACCAGCATCAACCAACGTCTCATGCAGCGGCTCCTTCCATGCCCAGCGCTTCACGCACACGGGCTTTGACCTTGACCCGGTAACGCCGGTCCAGCGCCGCCAGTATCCCGCCCAGACCGGTCAGCAGACCGCCGAACCAGATCCAGCGTACAAACGGTTTCACATGCACCCGCACCGCCCAGGCGCCGTCGCCCAGTGGTTCACCCAGCGCGACGTAGAGGTCACGGGTGAAACCGGCGTCGATCCCGGCTTCGGTCATCATCGAACTCTGCACGGTGTACAGGCGTTTTTCCGGGTGCAACACGCTGATTTCGCGGCCATCGCGGATCACCCGGATGGTGCCCTTGTCGGAAGTGAAGTTCGGGCCTTCGAAGTGCTTGGCGCCCTCGAACACGAACTGATAACCGGCCAGATCCATCGACTCGCCCGGCGCCAGACGCAGGTCGCGCTCGGCACTGTTCTGGCTCGACAACACAACGCCCAGCGCACACACGGCGATACCGAGGTGGGCGAGCTGCATGCCCCAGTAGCTGCGGGTCAGGGTCGGCAGACCTTTGATCAGGCCCTTGTGGCGCGTCTTGTCGAAGATGTCGCGCACGCCGGCCAGCAACACCCAGGCCGCCAGCAGGAAGGTCGCCAGCACCGCCCAGTTGAAATCACCGTAGGCAACACCGGCCACCACGGCCAGCGCGACGCTGCCCAGCAGCACCGGAGTGAGCATGCTGACCAGCCATTTAACCGGCGTATCTTTCCAGCGCACGATCACACCGACCGCCATCACCACCATCAGCAGCGCCATCAACGGAATGAACAACGCGTTGAAATACGGCGGGCCGACCGACAGCTTGGCACCGCTGATCGCATCGAGAATCAGCGGATACAGCGTGCCGAGCAGGATCATCGACGCGGCCACCACCAGCACCAGGTTGTTGCCCAGCAGCAGGGTTTCCCGCGACCACAGGTTGAAACCGACCTGGCTCTTGACCACCGGGGCGCGCAAGGCAAACAGCGTCAGCGAACCGCCGACCACGAACAGCAGGAAGATCAGGATGAACACACCGCGCTCAGGATCCGAGGCAAACGCATGCACCGACGTCAGCACGCCGGAACGTACGAGGAAGGTACCGAGCAGGCTCAGGGAGAAGGCTGCAATCGCCAGCAACACCGTCCAGCTCTTGAACACGCCACGTTTCTCGGTGACCGCCAGCGAGTGGATCAGCGCCGTACCCACCAGCCACGGCATGAAGGAGGCATTTTCCACCGGGTCCCAGAACCACCAGCCGCCCCAGCCGAGTTCGTAGTAGGCCCACCACGAACCGAGGGTGATGCCGATGCCGAGGAAGGCCCACGCGACGATGGTCCACGGTCGCGACCAGCGTGCCCACGCCGCATCGAGGCGACCGCCGAGCAATGCGGCGATGGCGAACGCAAACGCCACCGAGAAACCGACATAGCCCATGTACAGCATCGGCGGATGCACGATCAGACCGATGTCCTGCAGCAGCGGATTGAGGTCACGACCGTCGGCCGGGATCTGCGGCAGGATCCGCGAAAACGGGTTAGAAGTCAGGATCAGGAACAGCAGGAAACCGGTGCTGATCATGCCCATCACCGCCAGCACGCGGGCGAGCATCACTTGCGGCAGTTGCCGGGAGAACACCGATACCGCGAACGTCCAGCCACCCAGGATCAACGCCCATAGCAGCAGCGACCCTTCGTGGGCGCCCCACACGGCGCTGAACTTGTAGTACCACGGCAGCGCGCTGTTGGAGTTCATCGCGACGTAAGCCACGGAGAAGTCGTCGGTCATGAACGCGTAGGTCAAGACGCCAAAGGCGAACAGCAGGAACGCGAACTGTCCCCATGCCGCTGGCTGGGCAAGGCCCATCCACAGACGATCGCCGCGCCAGGCACCGAGCAACGGCACCACCGCCTGCACCAGTGCGAAACACAGCGCCAGAATCATCGCCAGATGGCCAAGCTCGGGAATAAAAATCGTTGAAGTCATCGATCAACCCTCCTTCGCTGGGGTTGGCGCGGATTGACCGCTGTCCTTCAGGGCCTTGGTCACTTCCGGCGGCATGTATTTCTCATCGTGCTTGGCCAGCACTTCATCGGCCACTACGACGCCGTCGGCGTTGAGCTTGCCGAGAGCAACAATGCCCTGCCCTTCGCGGAACAGGTCCGGCAGGATTCCACGGTAGGTGATGGTCACGGACTTGTTGAAGTCAGTGACCACAAATTTCACGTCCAGGGAATCCGGTGAGCGTTGCAGCGAACCTTTCTCGACCATGCCGCCGGCGCGGATGCGCGTGTCCTGCGGCGCTTCGCCGTTGGCGATCTGGGTCGGGGTGTAAAACAGGTTGATGTTCTGCTGCAGGGCGCTCAGGGCCAGGCCGACGGCAGCGCCGACCCCGACCAGAATTGCCAGAATGATGATCAGACGCTTTTTGCGCAGCGGATTCACTTGCCGTTCTCCCGGCGCAGACGACGCGCCTCTTGTTGCAGATAACGCTTGCGGGCCGCGATTGGCGCCGCCACGTTGAGGATCAGTACCGCCAGACAGATGCCGTAGGCCGACCAGACATACAGGCCGTGATGGCCCATGGCGAGGAAATCGCCGAATGACGCGAAACTCATCGAGCGGCCTCCAGGCTGTTCTGCACTTCTTCTTTCACCCAACTGGCGCGGGCTTCGCGCTTGAGCACTTCAAGGCGCATGCGCAGCAACAGCACGGCGCCGAAGAAACAGTAGAAACCCAGCACCGTCAGCAGCAGCGGCAGCCACATTTCGGCAGGCATCGCCGGTTTTTCGGTGAGGGTGAAAGTCGCGCCCTGGTGCAGGGTGTTCCACCACTCCACCGAGTATTTGATGATCGGGATGTTGATCACGCCGACGATGGCCAGCACCGCGCAGGCCTTGGCGGCGCTGTCGCGATTGCTGATGGCGTTGCCCAGGGCGATCACGCCGAAATACAGGAACAGCAGAATCAGCATCGAGGTCAGCCGCGCGTCCCAGACCCACCACGAACCCCAGGTCGGCTTGCCCCAGATCGCCCCGGTGACCAGCGCCACGGCGGTCATCCACGCACCGATCGGAGCAGCGCATTGCAGGGCGACGTCGGCCAGTTTCATCTTCCACACCAGCCCGACCACACCGCACACCGCCAGCATCACGTAGATCGACTGAGCGAGCATCGCGGCGGGAACGTGGATGTAGATGATGCGAAAGCTGTTGCCTTGCTGATAGTCCGGCGGCGCGAAGGCCAGGCCCCAGACGACGCCGACAGCGATCAGCAGCAACGCTGCGATGCTCAGCCACGGCAGGAACTTGCTGCTGATGCCGTAGAACCACTTGGGCGAGCCGAGCTTGTGAAACCAGGTCCAGTTCATACTGTTTCCATCACGGGTGCCGCTCATCGGTGCGAGCAGTCTCAGGGTCTTTGCTGGTTAAATTTTAACCAGACCTCATTATTCGCCGACGCTGATCTTCAGGCCAGCCGCTATTGCAAAGGGTGTCAGGGTTATTGCCAGGGCGGTCAGGCTACCAAGCCACAACAGATAACCAATCGCCGGCATGCCCTGCAACGCCGCCTGCAAGGCGCCACTGCCCAGGATCAACACCGGGATGTACAACGGCAGTATCAACAGCGCCAGCAACAGGCCACCGCGTTTCAGACCGACCGTCAGCGCCGCGCCTACCGCGCCGAGCAAGCTCAGCACCGGTGTACCCAGCAGCAACGAAAGCAGCAATACCGGCAGACACGCAGCCGGCAACCCGAGCATCAACGCCAGTAACGGCGAGAGCAAAACCAGTGCCAGCCCGGAGAAAAGCCAGTGTGCCAGCACCTTGGCCAACACCAGAAGTGGCAGGGGGTGCGGCGAAAGGACCCACTGTTCAAGGGATCCGTCTTCGAAATCACTGCGGAAAAGCCCGTCCAGCGAGAGCAGGACCGACAAAAGCGCCGCCACCCAGACTAACCCCGGGGACAAGTTTTGCAATACTTGAGTTTCCGGTCCGACGGCCAGCGGGAACAGCGCGATGACGATGGCGAAGAAAATCAGCGGATTGGCCAGCTCCGCCGGGCGGCGGAACAGCAGTCGGGACTCACGGGCAACCAACAGGCTGAACACACTCATACTGCCCAGTTCCCCAGATCGATGTCGCGATAACCGGCCGGCATCCGGCTCAGCGTGTGGTGAGTGGTCAGCACCACCAGGCCGCCCTGCTCGCAGTGTCTGGCCAGATGCTCTTCGAGCTGCGCCACGCCCTGTTTGTCCAGCGCGGTGAAGGGTTCATCGAGGATCCACAGCGGCGGACTGTCCAGATACAAGCGCGCCAGCGCCACGCGGCGCTGCTGACCGGCGGACAGGCTGTGACAGGGAACATCTTCGAACCCGCGCAATCCAACTGCCGCCAGCGCCTGCCAGATCGCCTCGCGTCCGGCGGGTTGATGCAGGGCGCAGAGCCAGGCGAGGTTTTCTTCCGGGGTGAGCAGGTCCTTGATCCCGGCAGCATGGCCGATCCACAGCAGATTGCGCGCCAGTTCGCTGCGTTGTTCGGCCAGGGGTTGACCGTTGAGCAGCACCTGACCTTCGGTCGGTTGCATCAGGCCGGACAGCAAACGCAGCAGGCTTGTCTTGCCGCTGCCGTTGGGACCGCTGATCTGCACCATATCGCCACTGGCCAGTCTCAATTCGAGATTCTCGAAGAGCAGTCTGAGATCACGCTCACAGGCGAGGCCGACGGTTTGCAGGACAGGACTGGTCAAGGGTTCACGGGCCTTATACGGTTCAAGTCGGCTCTGGGGCGGCCGTTAAAGAGTTGCAGCATAAATGCAATGACGGCTCAATCCAGAGAGCTGCGTCAAACAATTGCTATGTTTTTTTGAACGAACGGAAGGACGGGCGGCATTATACATGGCGTCCCCTGCTCTCCCGAGTGCATTTTCCTCAGGTTGTGTCCGCGTATGACAGGCGAAATGAACATCCTCCCGCTCCCGCCCACCGCCCCGGCGACGGCTCGCCCGCAGGTGGGCGAGCTGCTGAAGTTGCTGACGCCGGTCGACGGGCTGATTGCCGCCGGCCAGAGCGCCAAGGCCGAGGTGTTGTCGCTGAAGCCGGCGGACCAGGCCTTTCAGGTGCTGCTCAAGGTCACCCTCGACGGCGGCCGTCAGACTACCGTGCAGGCGACAAGTACCCTGCCGTTGCCACAAGGCACCAACCTCGCCGTCACCCAGCCGTCGGCAGGCAATCTGGCGATCACCGTGCAACAGGCTATCGCCACGGCTGTCGCTACTCTCACCCGCATCGATACCGCGCAATTGCCGGTCGGCACGCTGCTGCAAGGCAAGGTGCTGACGAATCAGGCCTTGGCGCAGGTACCGGGGCAGCCGACGGTGTTCCGTTCGACGGTCAGCCTCCTCAACACGGTGTTGAGCGGTAGCACCCTGAGCATCGACAGCCCTCAGCCATTACGCATCGGCACTCTGTTGTCGGCGCTGGTGCAGGATTCGCAGACCCTGAAATTCCTGCCGCTGAGCAATCGCCAGGAACAACTCGCGGTCAGTCAGCAACTGGTCAGCCAGCAAGGCCGTCAGGGTTCGTTGGATGGCTTGCTTAAAATGCTCCAGAGCCTGCCATCCACCGACGACCAGACCTCCAGTGATCTGCGTGCCGCAGTGGACCGGCTGCTGGCCAACCTGCCGGACGTCGGGCAACTGACCACCCCCAAAGGCCTGGCCCAGGCACTGCTCAACAGCGGCGCCTTTCTCGAAGCCAAATTGCTGGCCGGGCAAAGCCCGACGCTGGCCCCGGACATGAAAGCCGATCTGCTCAAGCTGATCGCCCAGCTCACCCCCGGCCTGCCCGGCAATACCAATCTGAATGCGATCATCGCCGCCAACACCCTGGCCCAGGCGCTGCCAAGCTTCGTGCGCAACGCCCTCGGCATGCTCGGTCAGGTCAGTGCGAAGCCGGTGCCGAGCAGCTTCCCGCTGCCCGACCGGCTGCTGCAAAGCCTGGAAGGTGAAGGCGATCTGGAACATTTGCTGCGCCTGGCCGCCGCCGCTGTCTCGCGCCTGCAAAGTCATCAGCTGTCGAGCCTGGAACAGACCGGCGTGACCGACGACGGGCGGCTGCTCAGCACCTGGCAACTGGAAATCCCGATGCGCAACCTGCAGGACATAGTGCCATTGCAGGTCAAGTTCCAGCGCGAAGAAGCGCCGCAGAAACAGGACGCCAACGAACAGCGCCGCGATGAGCGGGAACCGAAGCAGCAACTGTGGCGCGTCGACCTGGCGTTCGACATGGAACCGCTGGGGCCGATGCAGATTCAGGCACAACTGATCAGTGGCAGCCTCTCAAGCCAATTGTGGGCCGAGCGGCCATATACCGCCAGCCTGATCGAAAGCAACTTGAGCACGCTGCGTCAGCGTCTGCTGGATTCGGGACTGAACGTCGGCGACCTTGACTGTCACCTCGGCACACCGCCGCAAGGCATCCAAACCCGTCTCGAACATCGCTGGGTCGACGAAACCGCATGAACGATTCCACCGCTCCACGCCAGGCCATCGCCCTCAAGTACGACGGCAGCCACGCCCCGACCCTCACCGCCAAGGGCGACGACGAGCTGGCCGAAGAAATCCTGCGTATTGCTCGCGACTGTGAAGTGCCGATCTACGAAAACGCCGAGCTGGTGAAGTTGCTGACTCGAATGGAACTGGGCGACAGCATCCCGCAAGAGCTGTACCTGACGATTGCCGAGATCATCGCGTTTGCCTGGAACCTCAAGGGCAAGTTCCCGGCGGGACAGGACCCGGATGCACCGATGGTCGAGAAAGACGTCACCGAGCGCGGCGACGATTACTGAGGTTTTGAAGGCCCCTTCGCGAGCAAGCCCGCTCCCACATTCGACCGCGATCCTATTGAAGGAATGCAGTCGAATGCGGGAGCGGGCTTGCTAGCGAATAGGCCATTAGCCTCAACGCAATAATCAGTTCTTGTGCAGCTTGCGCATCAACTCCGCCTCAGCCTGGGTCAACCCGCAGGACTGAGTCAGCTCATCGACACTCGCGCCCATCCCGACCAGTTTCGCCGCCTGGGCGAACGACAGGCTCGACGGATCGCGCTGTTCGAGTTGGGAAAGCTTGTCCGGAATCGGCCCGACGACCGCGCGCAGCTCGTGCAGGGCTTCACCCATGCGCACGTTGCCGTTCTGGTAATCGTCGACACGCTTGGCCAGGTCCTTGATGCGCTGATCACGCAGCGCATCGCCCTGAGCCTGTTGCGCAGCGATGACCCGCTGCGCCTTGATGTACGCCAGAAACATTGCCAGCGTGCCTGCCCAGAACAGGAACAGGACAATGACCGCTACCTCGAGAATCAATCAGATGTTCTCCAGTTCCGACCACTCTTCTTCGCTCATCATCTTGTCCAGCTCGACCAGGATGAGCAACTCGTTGTTCTTGTTGCACACGCCCTGGATGAACTTGGCCGACTCTTCGTTACCGACGTTCGGTGCGGTCTCGATTTCCGACTGACGCAGGTAAACCACTTCAGCCACGCTGTCGACCATGATGCCAACAACCTGCTTGTCGGCTTCGATGATGACGATACGGGTGTTGTCGCTGATCTCGCCGCTCATCAGGCCGAAGCGCTGACGGGTATCGATCACCGTCACCACGTTACCGCGCAGGTTGATGATGCCCAGCACGTAGCTCGGTGCACCCGGAACCGGAGCGATTTCGGTGTAGCGCAGGACTTCCTGAACGCGCATCACATTGATGCCGTAGGTTTCATTGTCCAGCTTGAAGGTCACCCATTGCAGGATCGGATCTTCGGAACCCTTTGCCGCCGTAGCCTTGTCGTTCATACCCTAGCCCCTCGAAAAACCGCGCCTGGCGGTGTGTGTTCTGTGCGCCGCCATGCGTATGCCGGTGCTGTCTGTTATGTAAGTGTCATGTCGGTTTGTGGTTCGGCTTACTGCCGGACATGTGCTTTGCCCCACCGCTGGCGATCAACTCGGCCAGAGCGGACACATCGAGCAAGGCGCACATGTGTTCAATCACCGTGCCCGCGAGCCATGGCCGCTGACCCCGGTGACTTCTCCATTTGATTTCATTCGGATCCAGACGCAACGAGCGGCTGACCTGATGCACCGCCAGCCCCCACTCGTAACCTTGTACCGAAATCACGTATTGCAGGCCCTGACGGAAGTCATCGCGATAGCGATCCGGCATGACCCAGCGTGCGGTATCCAGCACCTTGAGGTTCCCGGCCTGGCTTGGCAGGATGCCAAGGAACCACTCCGGCTGGCCGAACAGCGGCGTCAGCTCATGGCCGGCCAGCGAATAGATCGAACCCAGGCACACCAGTGGCACGGCCAGGGTCAGCCCGGCGACGTCAAACAGCAGGCATTCGAAAGCTTCCGAAGCCCAGGCCGGACGGCCGTCGGTTTCCACCGGTGGTGGCGTGTTGCTCGGCGGCAGATGCACTTCGACCAGCGGCGCAACCAGGGTCGGTTCGACCGGGGCTGGCGCAGGTGCTTCAGGCTCGGGCTCGGGCGCCGCCGGAACCGGAGGCGTTTGCAGAAGTCGGGTTTGCAGCAGCGGTGCCAGAGTCGAGACCACGCGCACCGGCTCAGGCTCTTTGATCAGTGTCGCAGGCGCTTTGGCTACCACCGCGGCAGGCGCTGCAACCGGGGCGACCGGCCGGGCAGCTTTTTGCGCATCCCGGGCCTGCTCTTCAAGCACGGCAGCCTGGAATTCATCGAGCGCCGCGGCGGTCTCGACCACCTCGACCGGCGCTTCGGTTTCCTGCGGGATCTCTTCCGTCACATCCTCCAGCAAGCTGTCCAGATAGGACTGCAAGGCCAGTTGCGGACGCGAAGTCAGTTTGATCGGCCGATTCATGCTCAAGCCACCTGCGGAACGAGTTGTTGCGCCAGCAGATGCTTGAGCAGCGCGCGGTAGGCCAGCACGCCACGGCTCTTGCCGTCGAACTGCGAAGGGGTGACACCGGCACGACTGGCGTCACGCAGACGGGTATCGACCGGGATATAGCCCTGCCAGATCTCGTCGGGGAATTTGTCGCGCAGCACGCGCAAGGTGCCCATCGACGCCTGGGTGCGGCGATCGAACAGGGTCGGCACGATGCTGAACGGCAGCGCCTGTTTGCGCGAACGGTTGATCATCGCCAAGGTGTTGACCATGCGCTCCAGGCCTTTGACGGCCAGGTGTTCGGTCTGCACCGGGATCACCAGTTGCTGACTGGCGGCAAGGGCGTTGACCATCAGCACGCCCAGCAACGGCGGGCTGTCGATGATCGCGTAATCGAAGTCCTGCCACAGCTGCGCCAGACTCTTGGCGATCACCAGGCCCAAACCACTCTGCCCTGGCGACTGACGCTCGAGGGTGGCCAGCGCGGTACTCGAAGGCAACAGGGAAATGCGCTCGTCGCTGGTCGACAGCAGCAACTGGCCCGGCAGGCCTTGCGGCACACTGCCTTTGTGCAGAAACAGGTCGTAGTTGCTGTGTTCCAGGCTGTCGGGGTCGTAACCGAAATAGCTGGTCATCGAGCCGTGCGGGTCGAGATCGACCACGACCACGCGTTTGCCCGCTTCTGCCAGCAAACCGGCTAAAGCGATGGAAGAAGTGGTTTTACCAACACCACCCTTTTGATTGGCGACTGCCCAGACTCTCATTCGGATTGTTCCTCCCGGCCGAGATGCTCGGCCGAGACATGGCTCAGCGTATTAATGCGGGCGACGGAGAATTGACGGCACTCTCGCGTCCCGGCGTCTTGACCGGGGTCGGTGCAGTTTGTGTGCCAGCACGCTTCAACGCGGCGTCCGGTGTTGCATTGGCGGTCCCGGTGCCCGTCAGGCTGCGGCGCACATCAAGATTGCGCGACACCACCAGTACCACGCGACGGTTCTTCGCCCGGCCTTCGGCGGTTGCGTTGTTGGCCACCGGCTGGAATTCGCCGTAACCCACCGAAGCCATGCGGCCAGGGTTGACGCCTTGCATGGCCAGCATGCGCACGATGCTCGCCGAGCGCGCTGACGACAGCTCCCAGTTGGTCGGGTACTGCGCGGTGCGGATCGGCTGGTCGTCGGTAAAGCCTTCGACGTGGATCGGGTTGTCGAACGGTTTGAGGATCGCTGCAACCTTGTCGATGATGTTGAACGCGATATCGCTCGGCATCGCATCGCCGCTGCCGAACAACAGGCTGGAGTTGAGTTCGATCTCGACCCACAGCTCGTTGCCGCGCACGGTCATCTGGTTGCTCGCGATCAGGTCGCCGAACGCAGCGCTGATATCGTCGGCGATGCTTTTCAACGGATCGCTGGCCCCCGCGATACCGGCATCGACCTGCTCGCTGTCCTTGACCAGCGGCTTGGCCGGGGTCACGGTCTTGGGGCGTTCTTCACCGATCGGGATCGGCTTGAGCGAGCGATCGGAGTCGGTAAAGACCCCGATCAGTGCTTCGGAGATGACCTTGTACTTGCCTTCGTTGATCGACGAGATGGAGTACATCACCACGAAAAAGGCAAAGAGCAAGGTGATGAAGTCGGCGTAGGAAACCAGCCAACGTTCATGGTTTACGTGCTCTTCATGCTGGCGACGACGTGCCATGAGGTTAGTCCCTTAATCCATGAAGCCCTGAAGCTTCAACTCGATGGAGCGTGGGTTTTCACCTTCAGCGATCGACAAAATACCTTCCAGCAACATTTCGCGATAACGCGACTGCCGCAACGCGATTGACTTGAGCTTGGCGGCGACCGGCAACAGGATCAGGTTGGCGCTGGCCACACCGTAGATCGTGGCGACGAATGCCACGGCGATGCCGTTGCCCAGTTGTGACGGATCGGCCAGGTTGCCCATCACGTGGATCAGGCCCATCACCGCACCGATGATACCGATGGTCGGCGCGTAGCCCCCCATGCTTTCAAAGACCTTGGCGGCCTCGATGTCACGGGCTTCCTGGGTGTAGAAATCCACTTCGAGGATGCTGCGGATCGCTTCCGGCTCGGCGCCATCGACCAGCAGTTGCAGGCCTTTGCGCGAGTAGGCATCAGGCTCGGCATCCGCCACGCCTTCCAGGCCCAGCAGGCCTTCCTTGCGCGCCGTGAGGCTCCAGTTGACCACCCGATCGATGCCGCCGGCCAGATCCACACGCGGCGGGAAAAAGATCCAGGCGAGGATCTGCATGGCACGCTTGAACGCGCTCATCGGCGATTGCAGCAAGGCGGCACCGATGGTCCCGCCGAGCACGATCAGCGCTGCCGGGCCGTTGGCCAGTGCGCCCAGGTGACCGCCTTCAAGGAAATTGCCGCCGATGATCGCGACAAACGCCATGATGATCCCGATAAGGCTCAGAACATCCATCAGATACACGCCTCGACGATGTGCTTGCCGATATCGTCCAGACCGTATACCGCATCCGCGAGGTCAGCTTTGACGATCGCCATCGGCATGCCGTAGATCACGCAACTGGCTTCATCCTGAGCCCAGACGGTGCTGCCGCCCTGCTTGAGCAGACGGGCGCCTTCGCGACCGTCGGCGCCCATGCCGGTCAGCACGACCGCCAGAACTTTGTCGCTGTAGGATTTCGCTGCGGAACCGAAAGTGATGTCCACGCAAGGCTTGTAGTTCAGACGCTCGTCGCCCGGCAGGATTTTCACCGCGCCACGGCCGTCGATCATCATCTGCTTGCCACCCGGAGCCAGCAGCGCCAGGCCCGGACGCAGGATGTCGCCATCCTCGGCTTCCTTGACGCTGATGCGGCACAGCTTGTCCAGACGCTCGGCAAAGGCCTTGGTGAAGGCTGCCGGCATGTGCTGGATCAACACGATCGGTGCCGGGAAGTTGGCCGGCAACTGGGTCAGAACCCGCTGCAGTGCGACCGGGCCGCCAGTCGATGTACCAATCGCGACGAGCTTGTAGTTTTTGCGTTTCGGGGCCGGCGACGAAGCGCTGGCCGCTGGCGCGCGAGTCGGTGCAGGCGCAGGTGCCGGACGGGCCGGTGCGCTGCTGTGACTGCTGAAGCTCGACGGCGCGGGCGCCGCCGGTGCAGGCGTCGGTGCAGCGGCAGGCGTCGGCGCACTGTAGGCACTGAAACGACGGTTGCTGCGTGAGATGCTGTGAACCTTCTCGCACAGCAGTTGCTTGACCTTCTCCGGATTGCGGGAGATGTCTTCGAAATTCTTTGGCAGGAAATCCACCGCGCCGGCGTCCAGCGCATCCAGGGTGACCCGGGCGCCTTCGTGCGTCAGCGAGGAGAACATCAACACCGGCGTCGGGCAGCGCTGCATGATGTGCCGCACGGCCGTGATGCCATCCATCATCGGCATCTCGTAGTCCATGGTGATCACGTCCGGCTTGAGGGCCAGGGCCTGATCGATCGCCTCTTTACCGTTGGTTGCCGTACCGACAACCTGGATGCTCGGATCCGCTGAAAGAATTTCCGAGACGCGGCGGCGGAAAAAACCCGAATCGTCCACCACCAGGACTTTGACTGCCATAAACACTCCATTAGGTGCGGCGGGACATCGTCGCCCCGCCGCCCCGGATTCAAATACGCCGTGCGGCGTAACGCTTGAGCATGCTTGGAACATCGAGAATCAGCGCAATGCGGCCGTCACCGGTGATGGTGGCGCCGGACATGCCCGGGGTTCCCTGCAGCATTTTGCCCAATGGCTTGATGACCACTTCTTCCTGGCCGACCAGTTGATCGACGACGAAGCCGATCCGCTGGGTGCCCACCGAAAGGATCACCACATGGCCTTCGCGCTGCTCTTCGTGAGCCGCGGAGCTGACCAGCCAGCGCTTGAGGTAGAACAATGGCAGCGCCTTGTCCCGCACGATCACCACTTCCTGGCCATCCACCACGTTGGTGGTCGACAGGTCGAGGTGGAAGATTTCGTTGACGTTCACCAGCGGGAACGCGAACGCCTGGTTGCCGAGCATCACCATCAGGGTCGGCATGATCGCCAGCGTCAGCGGTACCTTGATGACGATTTTCGAGCCCGCGCCCTTGGTCGAGTAGATGTTGATCGAACCGTTGAGCTGGGAAATCTTGGTCTTCACCACGTCCATGCCCACACCGCGGCCAGACACGTCGGAGATCTCGGTCTTGGTCGAGAAGCCCGGGGCGAAGATCAGGTTGTAGCACTCGGTGTCGCTCAGGCGATCGGCAGCATCCTTGTCCATCACACCGCGTTTCACGGCGATGGCGCGCAGGACGTTAGGGTCCATGCCTTTGCCGTCGTCGGAGATCGACAGCAGGATGTGGTCGCCTTCCTGCTCGGCCGCCAGGATCACCTTGCCGCCACGGGCCTTGCCCGACGCTTCGCGCTCTTCCGGCGACTCGATGCCGTGGTCAACCGCGTTGCGCACCAAGTGGACCAGCGGGTCGGCCAGCGCCTCGACGAGGTTCTTGTCGAGGTCGGTTTCTTCGCCCACCAGTTCCAGGTTGATCTCTTTCTTGAGCTGACGAGCCAGATCGCGAACCAGACGCGGGAAGCGGCCGAAGACTTTCTTGATCGGCTGCATCCGGGTCTTCATCACTGCGGTCTGCAAGTCGGCAGTGACCACGTCGAGGTTCGACACGGCCTTCTGCATCGACTCGTCGCCGCTGTTCAGGCCCAGGCGCACCAGACGGTTACGCACCAGCACCAGCTCGCCGACCATGTTCATGATTTCGTCGAGACGCGCGGTGTCCACGCGAACGGTGGTCTCGGCTTCGCTCGCCGGTTTTTCCGGTGGCGGTGTCGCCGGAGCACGGGCCGGAGCCGGTGCAGCAGCGGCAGCCGGTTTGGCCGGTTCGGCTTTCGGCTCAGGCGCTTTTGCGGCAGGTTTCGCCGCAGCGGCCGGGGTCTTGGCGGCAGGCGCTGCAACAGCCGAAGCATTGCCGGCTGTCACGACGGCACCGGTGCCGACGTCAGTGAACTTGCCTTTGCCATGCAGATCGTCGAGCAGCGATTCGAACTCGTGGTCGGTGATCAGATCGCTACCGGCCGCCGCCGCTGCCGGAGCAGCATTCGCATTCGCAGGAACGGAAGCAATCGCCGACTCCAGCGCATCGACAGCAAAATTGCCCTTGCCGTGCAACTGATCGAGCAAGGCTTCGAATTCGTCATCGGTGATGTCCGAGCTGTCGCCCGCCGCCGGAGCAGCAGGTGCAGCAGCGGCCGGAGCCACGGCGTCGGCCGCGAACTGGCCTTTGCCATGCAACTGGTCGAGCAGCGACTCGAACTCGGCGTCGGTGATTTCATCGCTGGCCGCTTCATCGGAAGCAGGCGCAGCGGTAGCCGCCGGGGCTTCGGCTTCGGCCTTGACGGCGTTCAGCGAGTCCAGCAACTGTTCAAATTCGTTATCGGTGATGTCGCTGGAGTCCCCGGCCTCGTTCTCAACGACCAGTTCTTCGATCATCTCGGCAACGGGCGAAGCCGGGGCTTCATCCGCCGATTGCGGTTCGGCCAGGCGCGCCAGGGCGGCCAGCAGTTGCGGGGTGGCGGCGGTGATCGGACTGCGATCGCGGACTTCGCTGAACATGCTGTTCACCGCGTCCAGCGCTTCGAGCACCACGTCCATCAGTTCTGCATCGACGCGTCGCTCACCCTTGCGCAGGATGTCGAACACGTTTTCGGCGATGTGACAGCACTCCACCAGCTCGTTGAGCTGAAGGAAGCCGGCGCCCCCTTTTACAGTGTGGAAACCGCGAAAAATTGCGTTGAGCAGATCTGCGTCATCCGGGCGGCTTTCCAGCTCGACCAGTTGTTCGGACAGTTGCTCAAGAATCTCGCCGGCCTCAACCAGGAAATCCTGAAGGATCTCTTCATCGGCGCCGAAGCTCATTAATGGGGTGCTCCTACAGGTCTAAAAACCTAAACTCAAAATCCAAGGCTGGATAGCAAATCGTCCACATCGTCCTGACCGGACACAACGTCTTCTCGTTTATCGGCATGAATCTGCGGACCTTCACCCTGCGAGAGATGTTTTTGTGGATCTTTTTCAGCAAGCATCGCCGCACGGTCATGTTCGATGCCCGCAAAGCGGTCCACCTGGCTGGCCATGAGCACGAGCTTGAGCAGGTTGCTTTCGACTTCGGTGACCAACTGGGTCACGCGCTTGATCACTTGACCTGTGAGGTCCTGGTAATCCTGGGCCAGCAGAATGTCGTTGAGGTTGCTCGACACCGCGCGATTGTCCGCGCTGCTGCGTGACAGAAAACCGTCGACCCGGCGCGCCAGTTCGCGGAACTCTTCAGCCCCGACCTCACGACGCATGAAGCGGCCCCAGTCAGCACTCAACGCCTGGGCTTCGTCAGCCAGACCATTGACCACAGGGGTCGCGCTTTCCACCAGATCCATGGTGCGGTTGGCCGCGGCTTCGGTCAGCTTGACCACATAGCCCAGACGCTCGGTTGCATCAGTGATCTGCGACACTTCCTCGGCCTGCGGCATGTGCGGATCGATCTGGAAGTTGACGATCGCACTGTGCAGTTCACGCGTGAGCTTGCCCACTTCCTGGTACAGGCCACGGTCACGGGTCTGATTGAGCTCATGGATCAGTTGCACAGCGTCGCCGAACCTGCCCTTTTCAAGGCTTTCGACCAGTTCGACCGCGTGTTTTTTCAGAGTCGACTCGAAGTCGCCCTGTGAAGATTCGTTATGCTCCATAGCTCCCCCGCGCGTCATCAGCCGATGCGTTCGAAAATCTTCTCGATTTTTTCTTTCAGCGCCTGAGCCGTGAAAGGTTTGACCACGTAGCCGTTAACGCCGGCCTGGGCCGCTTCGATGATCTGCTCGCGCTTGGCTTCAGCGGTCACCATCAGCACTGGCAGGTGCTTGAGTTTTTCGTCGGCGCGCACGTGACGCAGCAAGTCGATACCGGTCATGCCGGGCATGTTCCAGTCGGTCACCAGAAAGTCGATGCTGCCGCTGTTGAGCACCGGAATGGCGGTGGTGCCATCGTCGGCTTCAACGGTGTTGGTGAACCCGAGGTCACGCAACAGGTTCTTGATGATCCGCCGCATCGTTGAGAAGTCATCAACGATGAGGATTTTCATGTCTTTGTTCAATTCGACCTCCAAGCAGTCTTAAACGCGCCCAGCACCTGGACGCGCCATTTCAATCAATCCGGCAAAGCACTCGACGACTGTCTGGAGCACAACAGAGCAAGACCGGTGCCGTTCACCACCGCACCAGCCTCGTTCGCAGTGTCCCCACACTGCCTTCAGCGCGCTCGCCACTCTCCCAAACGCCCCCGCAAACGGGCCGCGCACTGGCTGTGTAACTGGCTGACCCGCGATTCACTGACGCCAAGGACTTCACCGATTTCCTTGAGGTTCAGTTCTTCGTCGTAGTACAGCGCCAACACCAGTCGCTCACGCTCCGGCAAATTGGCAATCGCGTCCGCCAGCGCCGCCTGGAAGCGCTCGTCTTCCAGGTCACGCGACGGCTCAAGATGAGCACTGGCGCCATCCTCGTGCAGCCCTTCATGTTCGCCGTCCTGCAACAGGTCGTCGAAACTGAACAGTCGGCTGCCCAGGGTGTCATTCAAAATCCCGTAGTAATCGTCGAGACTCAATTGGAGTTCGGCCGCAACCTCGTGATCTTTAGCGTCACGTCCGGTTTTAGCTTCAATCGAGCGAATCGCATCGCTGACCATTCGGGTGTTGCGGTGAACCGAGCGCGGTGCCCAGTCCCCCTTGCGCACTTCATCGAGCATCGCGCCACGGATCCGGATGCCCGCGTACGTTTCGAAACTGGCGCCCTTGCTGGCGTCGTATTTGGTCGAGACTTCGAGCAGGCCGATCATCCCGGCCTGAATCAGGTCCTCGACCTGCACACTGGCCGGCAATCGCGCCAGCAAGTGGTAGGCAATGCGTTTGACCAGCGGCGCGTAACGCTCGATCAGCTCGTACTGCGCGTCACGCGCCGACTTCTTGTAAAGATTCATACCGCTGGCGGTCATAGCACAGGTCCTGCCGTTTGCTGCACGAGGCGCTCGACGAAAAATTCGAGGTGGCCGCGCGGGTTGGCGGGCAGCGGCCAGGTATCGACCTTTTGCGCGATCGCCTTGAATGCCAGTGCGCACTTGGAACGCGGGAAGGCTTCATAGACCGCACGCTGCTTCTGCACCGCCTTGCGCACGCTCTCGTCGTAAGGCACCGCACCGACGTATTGTAAGGCGACGTCGAGGAAGCGATCCGTGACCTTGGTCAACTTGGCGAACAGATTGCGACCTTCCTGCGGGCTCTGGGCCATGTTGGCCAGGACGCGGAAGCGGTTCATGCCGTAATCGCGGTTGAGCAGCTTGATCAGGGCGTAGGCGTCGGTGATCGAGGTCGGCTCGTCGCAGACCACCAGCAACACTTCCTGGGCTGCGCGAACAAAACTGACTACCGAGTCACCAATACCCGCAGCGGTGTCGATCACCAGCACGTCGAGATTGTCGCCGATGTCGCTGAACGCCTGAATCAGACCGGCATGCTGGGCCGGGCTCAGGTGAACCATGCTCTGGGTGCCGGACGCGGCCGGCACGATGCGGATCCCGCCGGGGCCTTGCAACAGCACGTCGCGCAGCTCGCAGCGGCCCTCGATCACATCGGCCAGGGTACGTTTGGGGGTGAGGCCCAGCAGAACGTCGACGTTCGCCAGCCCCAGGTCGGCGTCCAGCAGCATGACCCGACGGCCAAGCTCTGCCAGCGCCAGGGACAAGTTCACTGACACGTTAGTCTTGCCGACGCCACCTTTGCCGCCGGTCACCGCGATCACCTGTACGGGATGCATGCTGCCCATGTTATTTCTTTACCTTGTCTTGCATAGACGGAGGCCACATTACTGGCTGCGCGTTCACAACCGGAACAATGCATGGCAGACCATCGATGTAGGTACAAAAACGGTTCATTACCTCAGCCAACCTGCTTGGTCGGACTGTGGTAGATATCAGCGAACATGTCAGCCATGGCTTCTTCGCTGGGTTCTTCCTGCATTTGCACGCTGACGGCGCGGCTGACCAATTGATGACGGCGCGGCAGATGCAGATCATCCGGAATCCGCGGGCCGTCGGTCAGGTAGGCGACCGGCAGTTCATGACTGATCGCCAGGCTCAGCACTTCGCCAAGGCTGGCCGTCTCATCCAGTTTAGTCAGGATGCACCCGGCCAGCCCGCAACGCTTGTAACTGTGATAAGCGGCGGTTAGAACCTGTTTCTGACTGGTGGTTGCCAGCACCAGATAATTTTTCGACCGAATGCCACGACCGGCCAGACTTTCCAGCTGCATGCGCAGTGCCGGATCGCTGGCTTGCAGGCCGGCGGTATCGATCAGCACCACGCGCTTGCGCAGCAGTGGATCCAGCGCCTGCACCAGGGACTGGCCCGGATCGACGTGGGTCACCGACACATTGAGGATCCGGCCCAGGGTTTTCAACTGTTCCTGAGCACCAATGCGGAAACTGTCCATGCTCACCAGCGCGATGTTCTGCGCGCCGTACTTGAGCACGTAGCGGGCAGCGAGTTTGGCCAGAGTAGTGGTCTTGCCCATGCCGGCCGGACCGACCATGGCAATGATCCCGCCCTCTTCCAGCGGCTCGACTTCCGGTACGGCAATCATTCGTGCCAGGTGCGCCAGCAGCATGCGCCAGGCCTGACGAGGTTCGTCGATCTCGGTGATCATCGACAGCAGATCACGGGACAACGGGCCCGACAGACCGATGCGCTGCAGACGACGATACAGATTCGCCTGAGCCGGGCGGCTGCCTTGCAGCTGGTTCCAGGCCAGGGTGCCGAGCTGTACTTCCATCAGCTCGCGCAGGCTGTTGAGTTCGAAACGCATCGAATCCAGCGCACGCGGATCGACACCAGCGGCCGCCGGCGCAGGTGCCGGGGCTGGACGGGCCGGAGCGGCATACGTCGGTTCTGTCAGAGGCTCGGCTGCGGTCAGCGGCAGGCCGGCGGTCAATGGCAGCCCGGCGAACAGCTGGCGATTGGTGTTGCCGTCGGCTTCGCCACGCAGGCTCAGTTCGGCCTGGGCGGTGACGATACGCGACTGGGTCTTGCGCAACTCGTCCTCGAGTTCCATGTTCGGAACACGCGGGGCCAGCGCCGACAGTTTGTAATCCAGCGCCGCCGTCAGCTCGACACCGCCGGCAATGCGGCGGTTGCCAATGATGGCGGCATCAGCGCCCAGCTCATCACGAACCAGCTTCATGGCCTGACGCATATCGGCGGCGAAAAAACGCTTAACTTGCATAAACCACTACCTCAGCCGTTGGGCCCTACTGTCGCAACGATGGTCACTTGCTTGTTGTCCGGAATTTCCTGGTAGGCCAGCACATGCAGTCCAGGAACTGCCAGGCGGCCGAAGCGCGAGAGCATCGCGCGAACCGGGCCTGCTACCAACAGGATCACCGGTTGTCCTTGCATTTCCTGACGCTGCGCCGCTTCGATCAGCGAACGCTGCAGTTTCTCGGCCATGCTCGGCTCCAGCAGAACGCCCTCTTCCGAGCCTTGTCCTGCCTTCTGCAGACTGTTGAGCAATATTTGTTCCAACCTTGGTTCCAAGGTGATCACAGGCAGCTCGGAGTCAGTGCCTACAATGCTTTGGACGATGGCGCGGGATACGCCAACGCGCACGGCAGCCACCAGCGCGGCGGTATCTTGACTCTTGGCGGCGTTGTTGGCGATCGCTTCGGCAATGCTGCGGATGTCGCGCACCGGCACGTGTTCGGCCAACAGCGCCTGCAGAACTTTGAGCAACTGCGACAACGTGACCACACCCGGCACCAGCTCTTCAGCCAGTTTTGGCGAGCTCTTGGCCAGCAATTGCATGAGTTGCTGCACTTCTTCGTGGCCGATCAGCTCGCTGGAGTGCTTGTACAGAATCTGGTTCAAGTGGGTGGCGACCACGGTGCTGGCGTCCACCACGGTGTAACCGAGCGATTGCGCCTGGGCGCGCTGGCTGACTTCGATCCACACCGCCTCCAGGCCAAAAGCCGGATCTTTGGCGGTGATGCCGTTGAGCGTGCCGTAGACCTGCCCCGGGTTGATCGCCAGTTCGCGATCCGGATAGATCTCGGCTTCGGCCAGGATCACCCCCATCAGGGTCAGGCGATAGGCGCTCGGCGCCAGGTCGAGGTTGTCGCGGATGTGTACGGTCGGCATCAGGAAGCCAAGGTCCTGGGAGAGCTTCTTGCGCACGCCCTTGATCCGCGCCAGCAACTGGCCGCCCTGGTTGCGGTCCACCAGCGGAATCAGGCGATAGCCGACTTCCAGGCCGATCATGTCGATGGGCGTCACGTCGTCCCAGCCCAGCTCCTTGGTTTCCATGGCACGGGCCGGCGACGGCAGCAGTTCCTGCTGACGCTTGACCTCTTCCAGCGCCTGCACCTTGGCCACGTTCTGCTTTTTCCAGAACAGATAAGCACCACCGGCGGCCAGCGCGGCCATGGTCAGGAACGAGAAGTGCGGCATGCCCGGCACCAGCCCCATGACCGCCATCAGACCGGCGGCCACCGCCAGCGCCTTGGGCGAGGCAAACATCTGGCGATTGATCTGTTTGCCCATGTCTTCCGAGCCGGAAGCACGGGTCACCATGATCGCTGCCGCTGTCGATAACAACAGTGATGGCAATTGCGCCACTAAACCGTCACCGATGGTCAGCAAGGCGTACACCTTGCCGGCGTCAGCGAAGGACATGTTGTGCTGGAAGATACCGACGGCCATGCCGCCGATCAGGTTGATGAACAGAATCAGCAGGCCGGCAATGGCGTCACCGCGAACGAACTTGCTGGCACCGTCCATCGAACCGTAGAACTCAGCCTCTTGGGCGACTTCGGAACGACGGGCCTTGGCCTGGTTCTGGTCGATCAGACCGGCGTTGAGGTCGGCGTCGATCGCCATTTGCTTGCCGGGCATCGCATCGAGGGTGAAACGCGCGCTCACCTCGGAGATCCGCCCGGCACCCTTGGTCACTACGACGAAGTTGATGATCATCAGGATCGCGAAGACCACGATACCGACCACGTAGTTGCCGCCGATCACCACCTCACCGAAGGCCTGGATCACCTTGCCGGCAGCGGCGTGGCCGTCCTGACCATGGAGCATCACCACCCGCGTCGACGCCACGTTCAGCGCCAGTCGCAACAGCGTCGCCACCAGCAGGATCGTCGGAAACACCGCAAAATCCAGCGGCCGCAAGGCGTACACGCAGACCAGCAGCACGACGATCGACAGGGCAATATTGAAGGTGAAGAACACGTCGAGCAGGAACGGCGGCACCGGCAACATCATCATCGCCAGCATGACCAGCAGCAACAGCGGCACACCCAGATTGCCCCGACTGAGATCGGCAATGTTCGAGCGAGCACTGTTGATTAACTGAGAGCAATCCACCGGTTTTCCCCGTTCCTTTAAAGCAAACTTTTGACGCCCGAAGCAGGCGCACGGCGGCTACTGCAAGAAGCCTTCCAACTTTTGCCAAGGCTTGAAACAGAGGGGTGATGAATGCACAAAGGGGCGGCACGCACGTCGTGCGCCCGCCCCCTGTTCAGCGATGTTCAGTGAGATGAAACCCCGACAGTCAACTGGCTACCAGAATGTGCGCTGGTGTGATCGGACCGAAAGAGAGGGCTGCATTATCCAGATAGCGCGTGCCCCTGAACACGCTGTGCCCACCGACATCGACAACGTCCTCCTCCGTAGACATCAGTACCACCATGGTGACAGGCGCGACATCAGTGGACTTCGCATGACCCTCCATCAGATTAAATGCCCATTCGAAACGGATGAATGGCAGGTCGCTGATTTCGATCGGAGGAGCCCCCGCATCCAGCCGAAAGTACTGCCGCGACGTGATGCGCAATTGGTTGCCGACCAACGTGAATGAGGGTTTTCCATATCGTCGTTCTACGGGCCCGCCATCAGTCGCCCACTGGTCCATGTAATAACCACGGTCGGTGAATAGAGCGAACAACGACGGGTTATTGCTGATATTACCGGCCGCGCCAAAGAAGTAGTTGTAGGAGTAGTGATACGCAAACCCGGCCAGTTCAGGCCGGATCGCATTGATGGGGTTATCCAGATAATTCGGAATGTACTGATTGGCCATGACCAGAAAATTGAGAAAGTCCAACTTCAGGTCGCACGTCACCTCATAGACGATGGCCCGCTCGCCTGCGTCCCTTTCCAGCTTCCCTGAAACGAACTCCATCTCCATGCCCGGCAGTTTTCGGTAAACGCGCCTTGTCATGATCTACCCCCGGATTTCCAGTGAATGAGTTATCAACCACTGCGTTCGCAGAGTGCGAATAGGCAACGGCGTGAATTCCGGGTTTATGAGGCGCCAGGGAACAACACGCGTCTACTGTCAGAACTAACAGGTCGCGGGACGTTTCAGACCGACGGCACCCATTGTCTTTTAAACTCTGGTGTTTAAAAGACACCTCCAGACACGCCTTCGAGGCTACGAATTCTTGCGCCATTGCCTACAGCTACGCCAGAATCCTCCGGCTTGTGCGCCTTGGGGTCGGGTTCTATTGTGGATCGGTCGCTGACGAATCAGCGATCGGGTTTAGCGACTCGAATCATAAATAGGTGCACCAGCGCTCCATGCCTTGTCGCAGACTCAATGTCTGCAACTCCGCTATGGTGGCTGTATGCGGGAGACCCTCGGGTCTGCCGGGTGCCTATAACCGGTTCGCTAACCCGCGTACAGCCGCCACCTTTCTGTTTAGCGACAGTTTCGTGCGGCTCCACTCTTATAGGAGCTTCACCATGATCAAACCAACACCCAACCCACCCGAAACCAACCCCGCCTCGCCCTACGAATCCCTCGATTCCAGAAAGCTTCACGAAGCCGCCGACCGCGCGCTCGATCACTATCTCTGCCCGCCCGGCGCCACGCCACCACCGCGCAGAACCCGCCGGATGTTTGCCGTCACCGCAGACTTCAAAAACGAAGAGCTGCTGGTCGAACTCTGCGAAACCCTCGCTTCAGCCAGAACCATCGCCAATGACTTTGCTCACCTCATGCCCGCCTCGCAGCGCAGGACGCTGACGGGCATCGGGCAACTGATCATGCTCGGGGAGCTGGCAGCGAATCGGGTGCTGAATAATCTGGAACTACCGCCGTCGCAGACCTCTGTGTAAAGACTTGAGAAATGCGTCGTAGCGACTGACGCCTTCGCGGGCAAGCCCGCTCCCACATTTGGAATGCATTTCCCTGTGGGAGCGGCGGTGCGACGATTCGACCTGCTCGCGAAAGCGGCCTCACAAGCAACACAGGTCATCAGGCGTAAAAAAACCGCCACCGGGTTCAACCGGATGGCGGTTTTTTTTGCTTCATCACTATCAGGAATCGCGCCGCAGATCCGGCGGAATCGGCAGGTCATCCTTGAGCGGTTCCGGGAACTTGCCCTTGCCTGCGCGGTGCTGGCGGATCTGGTAGACGTAGGCCAGAACCTGAGCGACCGCCAGGTACAGACCGCCGGGAATCTCTTCTTCCAGCTCGGTGGAGTAATAGATCGAACGCGCCAGGGCTGGCGATTCGAGCAGCATGACTTCGTTGGCCACGGCGATCTCGCGGATCTTCAGCGCCAGGAAGTCGCTGCCCTTGGCCAGCAACACCGGCGCCCCGCCCTTCTCCGAATCGTACTTGAGGGCCACGGCGTAGTGCGTCGGGTTGGTGATGACCACATCGGCATCCGGGATCGCCGCCATCATCCGCCGCTGCGACATCTCGCGCTGCACCTGACGGATCCGCTGCTTGACCTCCGGCCGGCCTTCCTGATCCTTGTGCTCGTCGCGCACTTCCTGCTTGGTCATCTTGAGCTTCTTGATGCTCTCCCAGATCTGCACCGGGACGTCGACTGCCGCGATAATGATCAACCCGCACGCCATCCACAGGGTGCTCCAGCCGACCACTTGCAGGCTGTGGATGATGGCCCGGTCCATCGGCTCATGGGCGATGCGCAACAGGTCGTCGACATCCCCGGACAGCACCACCAGCGCCACGGCCAAAATGATCAGAAACTTGGCCAATGCCTTGAGCAGTTCGACCACCGACTTCATGGAGAACATGCGCTTGAACCCCGAAGCGGGGTTCATCCGACTGAACTTGGGTGCCAGAGAGCCCGCGGCGAACAGCCAGCCGCCGAGCGCGATCGGCCCGAGAAACGCAGCCAGCAGCAAAGTGATCATGATCGGCTGGATCGCCACCAGCGCTGTCAGCCCGGAGCTCATCAGGAACTTGCCCATGGCCCCCTGATCCATGATCACTTCTCGCGACAGCGTGAAGTTCATGCGCATCAGTTCCATCAGGTCCTGCGCCAGCATGCCGCCAAACACCAGCAGCGCACCGGAACCGGCGAGCATGATGGCCAGGGTGTTGAGCTCCTTGGAGCGCGCAATCTCGCCCTTTTCCCGGGAGTCCTTCTTGCGCTTCTCCGTGGGGTCTTCTGTTTTATCCTGACCGCTCTCGCTCTCTGCCATGACTCAGCGCGCCTGTGCCAGTTCACGTAGCAGCTGCAAGGCTTCGACGGCCAGCGGCTGATACTGATTGAGAATGTCTGCCAGACCGACCCAGACGATGAACAGACCGAGCACAAGGGTCAGCGGAAAACCGATCGAGAAGATGTTCAGTTGCGGCGCCGCACGGGTCATCACACCGAACGCAATGTTGACCACCAGCAGCGCAGTGACCGCTGGCAGCACCAGCATCAATGCCGCGCCCAGCACCCAGCCGAGCTTGCCGGCCAGTTCCCAGTAATGCGCGGTCATCAGGCCTGCACCCACCGGCAGCGTGGTGAAGCTCTCCGTCAGCACCTCGAAGACGACGAGGTGACCGTTCATGCCGAGAAACAGCAACGTCACCAGCATGGTGAAGAACTGCCCGATCACCGCCACCGACACGCCGTTGGTAGGGTCGATCATCGAGGCGAAGCCCATGCCCATCTGGATCGCAACGATCTGCCCCGCGATCACGAAAGCCTGGAAGAACAGTTGCAAGGAGAACCCGAGCACTGCCCCGACCAGGATCTGCTCGGCGATCAACAGCAAGCCACTGAGATCCAGCGGACTCACCGCAGGCATCGGCGGCAGGTTCGGCGAGATCACCACAGTGATCGCCAGTGCGAGGTACAGGCGGATGCGTTTGGGAACCAGCGTGGTGCCGAAGACCGGCATCACCATCAGCATCGAGCCGATGCGAAACAGCGGCAGCATGAACGTCGCCACCCAGGTGCTGATCTGGGTGTCGGTCAACTGAAGCAGCGATTGCATGACCTAGCCGATGACCAGCGGAATGTTTTTGTACAGCTGGATGATGTATTCCATGAAGGTCTGGATGATCCACGGACCGCCGACGATCAGGGTCACCAGCATCACCAGCAGACGCGGCAGAAAGCTCAGGGTCTGTTCGTTGATCTGCGTCGCGGCCTGGAACATCGACACCAGCAGGCCCACCAGCAGACTCGGGACCACCAGGATCGCGACCATCATCGTGGTCAGCCACAGCGCTTCACGAAAGATATCGACCGCAACTTCCGGCGTCATGGCGAAACACCTCCGAAGCTACTGGCCAGGGTGCCGATGATCAGCGCCCAGCCATCCACCAGCACGAACAGCATGATTTTGAACGGCAGGGAAATGATCAGCGGCGACAGCATCATCATACCCATCGCCATCAGCACACTGGCCACCACCAGGTCGATGATCAGGAACGGAATGAAGATCATGAAGCCGATCTGGAACGCGGTTTTCAATTCGGACGTCACAAACGCCGGCACCAGAATGGTCAGCGGCGCCTGATCCGGCGTCGCGATATCGGTGCGCTTGGACAGACGCATGAACAGCTCGAGATCGCTGGAACGGGTCTGCGCGAGCATGAAGTCCTTGATCGGCACCTGGGCCTTTTCCACCGCTTGCTGGGCGGTGAGTTTCTCCGCCAGGTACGGCTGCAAGGCATCGTTGTTCACCCGGTCGAACACCGGCGCCATGATGAACAGGGTCAGGAACAGCGCCATGCCGGTGAGAATCTGGTTCGACGGCGTCTGTTGCAGGCCGAGGGCCTGACGCAGGATCGAGAAGACAATGATGATCCGGGTAAAGCTGGTCATCAGAATGACGGCAGCCGGGATGAAACTCAGCGCCGTCATGATCAGCAGGATCTGCAGGCTGACCGAATACTCCTGCGCCCCGTTGGCATTGGTGCCCAGGGTGACCGCCGGGATCGACAACGGATCGGCGGCAAACGCCAGTGGCGCGGCCAACATCAAGGCCAGGGTCAAGACGATGCGCAACGCACCCATTACTTCTTATCCTTCTGATCCTTGCCGAGGATCTTCAACAGATGCTGGGCAAATTCCGGAGTCGCTTTTTCGGAGGTGGCCGGGACGTCCACCGGCTCCTTGAGCACATGCAGCGCGGTGATGGTGCCGGGGCTCAGGCCAAGCAGAATCTGCTCGTTGCCGACCTGCACCAGCATCAGACGGTCACGCGGGCCGAGCGCTCGGGAACCGATCAGCTCGATCACCTGCCCCTTGCCCGCCGGTCCCGCGTTCTGCACCCGGCGCAGCAGCCAGGCGAGGAAGAAGATCAGCCCCAGCACCAGCAACAGGCCGAATACCAACTGCGTCAATTGCCCGGCGACACCACTGCTGACTGCCGGAGCAATCGCGGGCGCCGCGGGAGACGCCGCAGCAGCGGTCGCGGCCGCAGGCTCTGCAGCCATGACAGTCAATGGCAGTGCCAGCACCGCGGCCAGCAAGGAACCCAGAACCTTTTTCACTCAGCGCAGCTTCTTGATGCGTTCGCTTGGGCTGATCACGTCGGTCAGGCGGATGCCGAACTTTTCGTTGACCACGACCACTTCGCCGTGAGCGATGAGGGTGCCATTGACCAGCACATCCAGTGGCTCACCGGCCAGGCGATCAAGCTCGATCACCGAACCCTGGTTGAGTTGCAGCAGGTTGCGGATGTTGATGTCGGTGCTGCCCACTTCCATGGAGATGGAAACCGGGATGTCGAGAATCACATCCAGGTTTGGACCGTCCAGACTGACCGGCTCGTTGCTCTTCGGCACGCTGCCGAACTCTTCCATCGGTAGACGGTTGGAGCTCGAAGTGCCAGCGTCGGCGGCCAGCAGTGCGTCGATGTCGGCCTGGCCGCCATCACCGGTCTCTTCCAGGGCCGCAGCCCATTCGTCGGCCAGTGCCTGATCGTCCTGGGCGTTCATTTCGTCGTTCATCATTTGTCCTCGGCGGGCAACAATTCAGTTAAAGGCGTAAGGGGTGTTGCGTCGCCTCAGCGACGCTCGATCGGCTCGATCACCTGCAACGCGAGGTTGCCTTTGTGCGAGCCCATCTTGACCTTGAAGGCCGGCACGCCGTTGGCGCGCATGATCATGTCTTCCGGCATCTCGACCGGGATCACGTCACCCGGCTGCATGTGCAGGATGTCGCGCAGTTTCAACTGGCGGCGAGCCACGGTGGCGCCAATCGGCACGTCGACATCGAGCACGTCCTGACGCAGGGCGTTGACCCAGCGCTCGTCCTGGTCGTCGAGGTCCGACTGGAAACCGGCGTCGAGCATTTCGCGCACCGGCTCGATCATCGAGTACGGCATGGTCACGTGCAGGTCGCCGCCACCGCCATCGAGTTCGATGTGGAACGTGGAGACCACGATCGCTTCGCTCGGGCCGACGATGTTGGCCATGGCCGGGTTCACTTCCGAGTTGATGTACTCGAAATTGACTTCCATGATCGCCTGCCAGGCTTCCTTCAGATCGACGAACGCCTGTTCCAGCACCATGCGCACCACACGCAGTTCGGTCGGGGTGAATTCACGCCCTTCGATCTTGGCGTGACGGCCGTCGCCGCCGAAGAAGTTGTCCACCAGCTTGAACACCAGTTTGGCGTCGAGGATGAACAGCGCGGTGCCGCGCAGGGGTTTGATCTTGACCAGGTTGAGACTGGTCGGTACGTACAGCGAGTGCACGTATTCGCCGAACTTCATCACCTGCACGCCACCGACGGCAACGTCCGCCGAGCGGCGCAGCATGTTGAACATGCTGATGCGGGTATAGCGGGCAAAACGCTCGTTGATCATTTCCAGAGTCGGCATGCGTCCACGGACGATGCGATCCTGGCTGGTCAGGTCGTAGCTTTTGACACTGCCGGGTTCGGCAGCGTTATCGGTCTGTACCAGACCATCGTCGACGCCATGCAACAGCGCGTCGATTTCATCCTGGGACAGCAGATCCTGCACGGCCATGTCGTGTTCCTACTGCAGTACGAAATTAGTGAAAAGCAACTGTTCGATCACCACTTTGCCCAGCTCTTTCTGCGCCACTTCCTGGACGCTGGCCGTGGCCTTCTGGCGCAACATCTCCTGACCGACCGGCGTCGCCAGTGTGGCGAAGTCCTGACCGGAGAAGAGCATCACCAGGTTGTTGCGGATCACCGGCATGTGCACTTTGAGCGCGTCCAGATCAGCCTGATTGCGCGCCAGCATGGTGATGCTCACCTGCATGTAGCGTTGACGGCCATTCTGGTTGTAGTTGGCCACGAACGCCGGCGCCATCGGCTCGAAAATCGCCGGCTGCTTGCCGACCGGAGCGGTTTCCACTGCAGCCGCAGGTTTGCTCTGGGCGCTGTGCATGAAGAACCAGGTCGCCCCCACAGACGCGCCGATGGCCAGCAGCAACCCGAGAACGATCGCAATGATCATCTTGAGTTTGCCTTTGGTTGCGGGGTCTTTTACTGCTGCTGCTTCGCTCTTCGCCATGCCAATAATCCGTCACTAATCGGGTTTTCACAGTCGCACGGCAAGGCAAGAGCAAGTGTTATGCCAGAAGTGTCGGAGCATCGTGGAGAGCACCACAAACCAATGTGGGAGCGGGCTTGCTCGCGAATGCGGTTCAACATTCAACAGATGTGTTGTTTGTCTTACCGATTTCGCGAGCAAGCCCGCTCCCACAGGAGTACAGCGTCGTGTCAGGCGTAGTAGTCGACGGCGCTACTGCCGATCACGCTGGTGGTTTGAGCGGCGGCTTCAGCCACGGCCGCCGGCGTCAACTCTTCTTCGGCCGAATCCAGGCGACCGCCGGCGGCGCTGGTGCGACCAGCCTGCCCCTGCTGCGCCTGTTCCTGGCCTTGCCCCTGCCAGCCACGGTTCTGGTCGGCAACGTTGACATCGACCTGCCCCATGCCCTGCTGCGTGAACATGTCACGCAGGCGATGCATCTGGCCGTCGAGCGCTTCGCGAACGCTCGGATGAGCGCTCATGAATGTCACCTGGGTCTGCTGGTCCGGCACCATGTTCACCCGGATATCCAGACGACCCAGCTCGGCCGGCTGCAACTGAATATCGGCAGCCTTCAGGTTGTTGCTCGACAGGTACATGACGCGGTTGACCACTTCTTCGGTCCAGCCGTTCTGATGCATGGCGATCGGCTGGTTCACCGGCACCGCGTTGGCGGTTTTCGGCGTGGCCGCCTGAGTCAGTGCCGCCAGACGGTTGGCGAAATCATCGACGCGGGTATCGCTGGTGGCGGACTTCAAGTCCTTCAGACCATCGTCGATCAGGCCAGTGAAGGATTTTTCGCCACCTTGGCTGGTGCTGTCCTTGTCAACCTGCACATCCAGCATGCTGGCCATGCCGGCGGCAAACGTCTGCGCCGAGGTCAGCTCGCCATCAGCCTGGGCTTGCGCAGGCGTCGCCTTGGGCTGCGACTGGCTGGAAGCGGAAATGTGACCACTCTGCTCCATCGCCATGCGCAGCACCGGCAGCGCATCGAGCGGATCGGCCTCGGGATCGAAATCACTGTCGGCGACAGGCGTCGCCGTGGCAGCCGCCGGCAGCGCAGCCACCGCCGGCGCCTGGGTCTCAGGCTTCGCTGGCGCTTCAACGACAGGTGCCGCCACGACCGGCGGCGTGACAACCGGCTGCACGACTTGCATCAGCGCCGGATCCAGTGCCGGATCCACAACAGGCGCAGTGTCGGCGACCGGCGTGGCCGGAGTGTCGGATGCATCGTCGCTGGCAACCTTGTCGTCGTCCGAGGGGGTCGACGACGTTTTATCGGCGGGCAAGGCTTTGCCGCTATCGGCAACCGTCGATGCAGCAGCGGCAGACTGATCCTTGCCGGCGTCCGCCTTGCCCACGCTGCCCGAGTCCTTGTCGCGTGCAGGTGCCACCGAGTTATCGGTGGCAGCGCAAGGCTTGTTCTGCCCCTGATCGGCAAATACTTGAGCGAAGCTGGAGGCCTTGTCCCCGGGCACTGCGGCCACCGCTGACGACTTGGCAGAGGCGGCTTGCGCCTTGGCCTGGGCGGCAGTCTGAAGAAGAATGTTAGGGGTTGCAGGCATGGCACGGTCTCCGCTGCACTGGGATCAAAGGTACAGTTGAACGAGATGACTGCAAGTGCCGGGCCAGTTTCGTCCGGCATCGGACAAAAGCGCCGGACGGCTGACTCAATGGGCAGGTGAGCGCTGTCGCTCGGCCTCATAGACGGGGCGCACATGCGCGAATTCGTCGTGGATTTCGGCCACCAGCTTGATGATTTCGGAGGGGCTCCTGTCCTTGGCGTGCTGTTCCAGCTCCTGGCAAAGCTCGGCCAGGCGGGTCGCCCCCATATTGCTGCTGCTGCCTTTGAAACTGTGGGCGACAGACGACAAGGCGTCGGCATCGGCGTTTTTTTGCAATTCACGCAGGCGCGCTTCGGAATCTGCCAGGAACGTATCCAGCAATTCCGGATAGCCATCCTCCATGACTTCTTGCAACGCGCTCAGCACGTCGCGATCTACACAGGCATCAGTCACTTGTTCACTCCTTGATCAAGAATGCGCGGATTATGCCAGAGCCTCCCAGAAAAACTCCACGCGAGCACTGCGACCATCGTCGGACCAGCTCGGGTTTCTGCTCAATTGCCGGATCAGGCTGACGCCACGCCCCGACAGACGGACATCGTCCAGCGGACGCTCCATCACCCGCGCCACGTCAAAACCCTTGCCGCTGTCTTCGACACGCACCACCAGACAACCACCTTCACCTTGCGGACGAACCTGCAGATGCACACGCACATATCCGTCCTGCAGGGCATCCAGACGCTTGTTGCGCTGTTCATAGTAACGCGCAAAACCCGAGGCATCGCGCTTGAGACTGGAGTCCAGCCCCAACACCCCATGCTCCAGCGCATTGGAGTAAAGCTCGGCCAGTACACTGTACAACGCTCCGCTCTGGGTGCGCAGACCGTGCACCTCGAGCAGCAATTGCAGCAGGTAGGGCAATGGGTTGAAGCGTTTGAGCGTAGCGCCGCGAAATTCAAAACTCACCGACCAGTCCAGCGGACAGGACTGGCCGCTGTCGGAGTAAACCGGAGCCGGCGGATTGACCTGCACCACGTCCAGCAGGCTGACCTCGACCATGCTCACATCGTCCCGGGCTTCGCCGCGAAAATCCTGCAACGCCTGCTCGATTTCGGCGAACAGGCGATCCGGCTGCCGGTTACCGGCAAACACCTGCTGCAAGCGCTCGACGCCGAACAACTGATCATTGGCATCGCAGGTATCGATCACGCCGTCGGACAGCAGAAAAACGCGATCCCCCACCGCCATCGAGAACACCTCGGTGCGATCATCGAAGGCCTGAGGACTGAGCACTCCCAGCGGCAGATGCCGTGCCGCAAGGGGCACCCGCTCCCCGGTGGCGATGCGATGAAGGTAACCGTCGGGCATGCCGCCGTTCCAGATTTCCACGCTGCGTCGTTGAAAACTCAGACAGAGCAGCGTGGCGCAGCAGAACATGTCCACCGGCAGGATGCGCTTGAGCTTGGCATTCATTTCACGCAGGGTTTCGGCCAGACCGTAGCCCTTGGCGGTCATGCCGTAGAACACTTCTGCCAGAGGCATGGCCCCCACCGCCGCGGGCAAACCGTGACCGGTGAAGTCACCCAGCAACACATGCATGTCGCCGGCAGGTGTATAGGCCGCCAGCAACAGATCACCGTTGAACAGCGCATAGGGTGATTGCAGGTACCGGATGTTCGGCGCACTCAGGCAACCGGAGTGCGCGACTTTGTCGAACACGGCCTTGGCGACCCGTTGCTCGTTGAGCAGGTAGTCGTGATGCCGGGCAATCAGGTCGCGCTGCTGAAGGACCGTAGCCTGCAGGCGCCGCAAGCGGTCCATCGCCTTGATTTTGGCGGACAGGATCACCTGGTTGTAAGGCTTCGCCAGAAAATCGTCACCCCCCGCCTCCAAGCATCGCGCGAGGGCTTCGCTTTCGGTCAGCGACGTGAGGAATATGATCGGCACCAGGTTTTCACCCGCCAGCACCTTGATTTGCCGCGCGGCCTCGAAACCATCCATGACCGGCATCATCGCGTCCATCAGCACCAGATGGGGCTGCTGGCTGGAAAACACCTCAACGGCTTCGGCACCGTTAGCGGCCGTGAGCACGGCATGCCCCTGACGACGGACGATGGTCGACAACAGCAACCGGTCGGCGGCGCTGTCCTCGGCGATGAGGATCGTCAGCGGCTCTTGCGGCTGCATGGCCGTCAACTGATGTCGAACAGTTTGTCGAAATTGGAAATGGCGAGGATCTTGCGCACATCCGAATTGCTGTTGACCACGCGCACATCCGAGTCGTCGCCTCCGGCGTGATCACGCAGCAGAAGCAACATGCCCAGAGCCGAGCTGTCGAGGTAAGTGGCGTCCTTCAGATCCACCACGATGGAGTCGGGCTTCCTGTCGAGTCGTTCATAAGACTCGCGAAACTCCTGATGGCGACCGAAATCGAACCGCCCCTTGATCGAAATCGTCAGCTTTTGACCATCGGGAGAGACTTCTGTAACGACTGACATGTACTGGCTTCCTTGTCATTGACGAACGTGTACAAGGTTTAGCACTTGCAAGGGCCATGGGCAAGGCAGGAAGCCGCCGGAGACTGTCAGAGATCCCCCCGTCAATAAGCATCGCGGCGCGGCAGGCGCTGGGACAGTTCGTCCAGCAGCTTTTGCTCGCGCTTGTCTTCGACTCGCTGGGCTTCCTCTCGATAGCGTTGTACAAGTTTTCGCAAGCCTTCGACGCGGGCGAACGCCTGTTGCCAGGCCTCGCGGGCCTTGTCCAGATTGTTCTGGTGCCATTGCAGGCTTTGCCGTTGCTGGTCCACCGCCGTGTCGAGCTGGGTCAGAAACCCCTGAAACCCGAGCAGCCACTGACCGGTCACGCCGGTGCTGCCGCGTACGATCCATTGCTCGGAGTAATCCAGACGAAAGGCATGCAGGTCGGCAAGTTTGCTTTCGGCCACTTTCACCTGCCCCTGGAAATACCCGAGACGCTGCACGGCGGTTTTCTCGGCCTTTTCGGCCATTTCCACCACCGGTGCCAGACGCGCGGCGCGGCTCAGGGCCATGACCGGTTACCCGCCGGTCGCAGGGGCGAGGATTGTTTCGAGGTACGCCTCGCTTTCGCCCAGACTGATGCTGTCGTTCAGCCCCTGGCGCAGGTACCTGACCAGTTGCGGCTGCAGATTGATGGCAAGGTCAGTCTCGCGATCACCACCGGCGACATAGGCACCGACACTGATCAGGTCGCGACTCTGCTGATAACGGGACCACAGCTGTTTGAAGTATTGCGCCCGGACCATGTGATCAGGCGGTACCACGGCCGGCATTACCCGACTGATCGACGCTTCGATGTCGATGGCCGGGTAATGCCCCTCCTCGGCCAGACGCCGGGACAACACGATGTGGCCGTCGAGCACGCCCCGCGCCGAGTCGGCAATCGGGTCCTGCTGGTCGTCGCCCTCGGACAGCACGGTGTAGAACGCGGTGATCGACCCCCCGCCCTTCTCCGCGTTACCGGCGCGCTCCACCAGTTTCGGCAGTTTGGCGAACACCGACGGCGGATAGCCCTTGGTCGCCGGCGGCTCACCGATGGCCAGGGCGATTTCCCGCTGGGCCTGGGCGAAACGGGTCAGGGAATCCATCAGCAACAGGACATTCTTGCCCTTGTCACGGAAATACTCGGCAATCCGCGTGCAGTACATCGCCGCGCGCAGACGCATCAGCGGCGCATCGTCCGCCGGCGATGCCACTACCACGGAACGCTTGAGGCCTTCTTCACCGAGGATGTGCTCGATGAACTCTTTGACTTCTCGACCCCGCTCACCAATCAGGCCAACGACGATGATGTCGGCCTCGGTGAAGCGGGTCATCATGCCAAGCAGGACGGATTTACCGACACCGGTACCGGCGAACAGGCCCAGACGCTGGCCGCGACCGACCGTCAACAAACCGTTGATGCAACGGATGCCGACGTCCAGCGGCACGCTGATCGGGTCACGGTTGAGCGGGTTGATCGTCGGGCCGTCCATCGGCACCCAGTCTTCGGCCTTCATGCCGCCCTTGCCGTCCAGCGCACGTCCGGCGCCGTCCAGCACACGACCGAGCATGCTCATGCCCATCGGCAGGCGACCGGTATCGGCCAGCGGCACCACACGGGCGCCCGGCGCAATACCGGCAACACTGCCAACAGGCATCAGGAAAACCTTGCTGCCGGAGAAGCCCATGACTTCGGCTTCAACCTGGGACGGGTGGTAGCTGTCGTCGTTGATCACCATGCAACGGGTGCCCATGGCAGCGCGCAGACCTTCGGCTTCGAGGGTCAGGCCGACCATGCGCAGCAGGCGTCCTTCGAGGATCGGCGCGCCTGGAATTTCGGTGGCCTCGGCGTAGGTGCTCAGGCGCTTGGCGAAACTGGTGCGTTCAAGGCGCATCGGGGGCGTCCGCGAGCGGCTCGTCAGTGACCGGTGCCGGTTTCGGCGTTTGCGGCAGATCCAGGCTCAGGTCCGGTTCGGCCGGGTGCAGGGCCTGTTCGTGCAGTTGATCGAAGAGCTTGGCCATGACCTGGCCGACACGGGTTTCGATGCTCGCATCGATCCGGCTGTGTTCGGTTTCAACCCGGCAACCGCCCGGCAACAGCGATTCGTCCTCGACGATACGCCAGGTTTCCTCATGGCGTTCGCGCAGGGCTTTGACCTGCTCGAAATCCTGCGGATTGACGTACAGCCGCACATTGCCCACGCCCAGCGGCAACAGCTTGAGCGCGTCGCGCATGACGTGTTCGATCTGCGTCGAGTCGATGGCCAGCTCGCGCTGGATCACCTGACGGGCAATGTGCTGCACAAGGTCGACCAGCGACTTTTCGATCTGCGTGTCTTGCTCGGCGATGGGCTCGAACAGGTTCGCCATCAACTGCTCGAGGCTGTTGACCTTGGCTGTGAGGACCACTTCGGCTTCCTGACGCACCTTGAGGGTGGCGCTGTGAAAACCTTCTTTTTCGCCGATGGCGAAGCCCTCGTTGTAAGCCTCCTGACGGATGCTTTCGAGCTCTTCCAGGGTCAGTGGCTGGACTTCCTCCAGCGGCACTTCTTCCATTTCCGGCGGTTCGGGCTCCGGTTCCGGCTCGGGTTCCGGTGCCGGCGGATCGAAGCTCGGGATCGCCCACGTTTCGAAACCACGGACATCCCGGGCACGGATCAGGTCCGTCACATCGTCGTCGTTCTTGACCATGGTGTTAGATCATTTCCTCGCCGCCCTTGCCACCGAGCACGATTTCTCCGGCTTCGGCCATACGGCGGGCGATGGTGAGGATTTCCTTCTGCGCCGTTTCCACGTCGCTGACGCGCACCGGGCCTTTGGCCTCGAGGTCGTCGCGCAGCAGTTCGGCAGCACGTTTGGACATGTTCTTGAAGATCTTTTCCTTGACGCCTTCGTCCGAACCCTTGAGGGCCAGCACCAGCACATCGGAGGACACTTCGCGCAACAGCGCCTGGATACCGCGGTCGTCGACATCGGCCAGGTTGTTGAACACGAACATGAGATCTTCGATCTGACCGGACAAGTCTTCGTCGACTTCGCGGATTGAGTCCATGAGCTGGCCTTCGATCGAGCTGTCGAGGAAGTTCATGATGTCCGCCGCCCGCTTGATGCCACCCAGGGTGGTGCGCGAGGCGTTCGAGTTGCCGGAGAACTGCTTCTCGAGGATCTGGTTCAATTCTTTCAGTGCCGCCGGCTGCACGGTGTTCAGCGACGAGACGCGCAGGATGATGTCCAGACGCACCTTGTGGTCGAAGTTGCCCAGTACTTCACCGGCCTGATCCGGATCGAGGTACGCGACCACGATCGCCTGGATCTGCGGGTGCTCGTAACGGATCACGTCGGCAACGGCGCGCGGTTCCATCCATTTCAGGCTGTCGAGACCGCTGGTGTTGCCACCCAGCAGGATGCGGTCGATCAGGCCGTTGGCCTTGTCTTCGCCCAGGGCCTGGGTGAGCATTTTGCGCACGTAGTCGTCGGAGCCGACGCCCAGGCTGGTCTGGTCGCCGACGATGTCGACGAACTCGCTCATGACCTGCTCGACCTGCTCACGATGGACGTTGCCCATCTGGGCCATGGCCACGCCGACCCGCTGAACCTCTTTGGGGCCCATGTGGCGCAGCACTTGTGCGGCATCAGTCGAACCCAGGGACAGCAGCAGAATCGCGGCTTTATCGACCCGGGACAATTTGGCGACGGCGGCTCGGTTATCACTCATCTGCGTTAATCCACTCTTTCACGACCTGGGCCACACGACCCGGGTCTTCTGCCACCAGACTCTTGATTGCGTTCAACTGAGCGTCATAGCCTTCGCTCGGGCTCGGCAGCAGGATGCTGGTCGGGCCACCGAGGCTGACGCGATCGCCGGACAGTTCACCGTCCAGACCGCCCATGCCACCCAGTTCCACGTCACCGCCCAGACCGGCCAGTTCCTTGCCTTTGCCGCCGCCGGTGATGTTGTTCAGCACCGGACGCAGCACGCCGAACACCAGCACCAGGATGAACAGCACACCCAGCACTTGTTTGACGATGTCCCAGAACCAAGGCTGGGAGTAGAACGGAATGTCGGCAATCACTTCACCGCGCTCGGCGGAGAACGGCATGTTGATTACGCTGACGCTGTCGCCACGGCTGGCGTCGAAGCCGACGGCGTCCTGTACCAGACGGGTGAAGCGCGCCAATTCGTCGGCGCTCCACGGCGCACGAGTGGTTTCGCCGTTGGCCGGGTTGATCTTGACCTGATCGTCCACCACCACCGACACCGACAGGCGATTCAGGCGACCCTGCTGCTGTTTGGTGTGGCTGATGGAACGGTCGAGTTCGAAGTTCTTGGTGGATTGCTGACGCTTGTCTGCCGGGTACGGCGCGAGCATCGGCTGGCCGGTGGCCGGGTCCATGATCTGCTGACCGTTGGCGTCAACCAGTGGCTGGCCTGGCTGCACCATGCCGGTGGAAGCCTGGGCGCCACCGGTGGTTTGCGGCGCCGACGCCGGCGACGGTGGCTGATTGCTCAGGGCGCCCGGTACGCCTTGCGGGCCATTGCTGGCGGTGCGCTGCTCGTTGACCGACTGCTCGCTGCGCAGCGCCGGCTGATCGGGATTGAACTGCTCGGCGGTGGATTCGACGGCACTGAAATCGATATCGGCCGACACTTCAGCCTTGTAGCGATCGTTGCCCAGTACCGGTTGCAGAATGTTGTGCACGCGCTGGGTAAGCATGCTTTCCATGCGGCGGCTGTAGTCGAACTGCTTGCCCGCCATGGTCATTTCGGAATTTTCCGCCTGATCCGACAGCAGGTTGCCCTTCTGGTCGACGACGGTGATCTGCGATTTGCTCAGCTCGGGAACGGAAGTCGCCACCAGGTTGATAATGGCAACGACCTGGCCTGGCTCCAGCGAACGACCGGAGTACAACTCGACCAGTACCGATGCGCTTGGCTTGCGTTCGTCACGCACGAACACCGAACTTTTCGGGATGGCCAGGTGAACGCGTGCGCCCTTGACGTTGTTCAGGGCGGAGATGGTGCGGGCCAGTTCGCCTTCGAGGCCGCGACGATAACGGGTCGCTTCCATGAATTGGCTGGTGCCCAGACCCTGTTCCTTGTCGAGGATTTCAAAACCGATGTTGCCGTCGCTGGGAGTGACACCAGCGGCCGCGAGCTTGAGCCGCGCACGGGACAGGTCATCGGCCTTGACCAGCAAGGCGCCGGAATTCGGTTCGACGGTGTAGGGAATGTCGGCGGAGGCCAGGGTGTCCATGACCTGCTTGGCGTCCATGCCGGCAAGGCTGCCGTACAGAGGCCGGTAGTCCGGTTGCTGCGACCACAGCACCACGGCAAAGCCAATCGCCACGCTCGCGGCCAGGCCGACCAACAGGCCCACCTGACGCAGCACGGTCATCTCGGAGAGGTTTTCCAGGAAGGACAGGCCGAACAGCGGCGGTTTGCCGTCTATCGGGGTGGCCTTGGCCGGAACGTTATCGGCGACTGCTTCTGCCATGACTCAATCTCGTCCTTAAACCGGCATCTGCATGATGTCTTGATAAGCCTGAACCAGCTTGTTGCGCACCTGGGTCAGTGCCTGGAACGACACGCTGGCCTTCTGCGAGGAAATCATCACGTCCGTCAGATCGACGCCGCTTTTGCCGATTTCGAACGCGTTGGCCAATTGGCTCGAGGCCTGTTGGGTATCGTTCACTTTGTTGATGGCCTGACCGAGCATGTCGGAAAAGCTGCTGCCTGCCACTTCAGGGACGGCGGCAGTCGATTTCGGCTTCGACATGGCGTCCATTTGCATGGCCTTCATGTCCATCATCAACCGATTAAATTCAATACCTTGGCTCATGGTCTACTCTCTTGGGCGGCCCGCAATTTTTTGACACTCACTCGGCGGGTACTCAGGTGTTAGCAACAACGGTGCCAGCTCACGGGCACCGCTTCGAGAAATGCGTTTTCAAACGTTTGCACCACCCTTCAGGTAGCGAACAGATAGCCTTCGACGTCCATCCCCGCATCGCGCATTTGCGCCAGTTTGTAGCGCAGCGTACGCGGGCTGATACCGAGTTTTTCGGCAGCCTCCTTGCGTCGACCGCGCTCGGTGCGCAGGGTGTCGATGATCATCTGGAACTCGCGACGACGCAGGTCATCGCCCAGCGCACCGGCCGAATCAGTCTCGATCTCGACTTCACGAATGACGGGACTGAGTGGCATCGCCACCGGCAAAGGGGCGAACAGCGCAGGCCCGGAGAGGCAGAAATCCTGCGGCTGAATCAAGCCGCCCTGCTGGAGGATCAACGCCCGCTGGACCGCGTTATCCAGCTCGCGCACGTTGCCCGGCCATGGATAACCGATCAGGCACGCCTGCGCCTCGGGCGAGAACTTCGCCATCGCATGCTTCATTTTATTGACGTGCTTGGCCAAAAGACGCTCGGCCAGCGGCAGGATGTCGGCGGTCCGCTCACGCAGCGGACGCCAGGCCAGTGGAAACACCGACAGACGATAGTAGAGATCTTCACGGAACCGCCCCGCCGCCACTTCACTCGCCAGATCACGGTTGGTGGTCGCAACTACGCGAATGTCGAGGGTGATCGGCTTGCGCGCACCCACCCGCTCGACCTCGCGTTCCTGCAAGACCCGCAGCAGCTTGGCTTGCAGACCCAGGGGCATTTCGGAAATTTCATCGAGCAGAATGGTGCCGCCGTCGGCCTGCTCGAACTTGCCGGCCTGCGCCGCGATGGCGCCGGTGAACGACCCCTTCTCGTGACCGAACAATGTCGCTTCGAGCATGTTGTCCGGGATCGCCGCGCAGTTGATCGCAATGAACGGCTGACTGGCACGATGGGATTGCTGGTGAATGTAGCGCGCCAGCACCTCTTTACCGGTGCCGGACTCGCCGGAAATCAGTACGGTGGAATCACTGCGGGCAACCCGCGCTGCCAGATCCAGCAACTGGGCACTGGCCGGCTCGACCGCGACCGGCCCTTCGGCGTCACTGGCGCCAAGACTACCCAAGGCGTGACGCGCTACCAGGTCCAGCAGGGCCTTGGGCTCGAATGGCTTGACCAGATAATCCGCCGCGCCCTGACGCATGGCATCCACCGCGCGCTCGACTGCACCATGAGCGGTCATCAGCAGCACCGGCAGCTGCGGCTGACGGGCGCGCAACAGGCCGAGCAATTGATGGCCGTCCATGCCCGGCATGTTGACGTCGCTGACCACCAGACTGAACGCTTCGCGCTCGACAGCGTTCAACGCCTCTTCGGCCGAACCCACTGCATGATAGTCGTGACCGGCCAGCAACAGCGTATCGGCCAGCGCTTCGCGCAACGAGCGGTCATCTTCGACCAGCAGAACCTTGATGCCCATGACCTTCACTCAGCTCCCTGTACAACGGAAAACATCGGCAGGACGACCTGCGCGCACGTGCCGCGCCCGACTCGCGAACGCAGTTGCAATTCTCCCTGATGCGCACGGGCCACAGCCTTGACCACGGTCAGGCCCAGGCCGGTGCCGGTGACCTTGGTGGTGAAAAACGGCTCGCCCAGCCGCGCCAGCACCGCCGGCTCGATGCCGCCACCGTTATCGCTGACGCACAGGCGCAGGGTGTTGTCGCGGGTGTAGCAATGCACTTTCAGGCGCACGTCACCACCACTGGCCTGAATCGCGTTTTCAATCAGATTGAGGACTGCCCCGACCAGCGTGTCGCGATTGCACAGCAACTCGCCCGCATGGCTGTCGCATTGCCAACGGATCGGCAGATCCTGCACATGGGTCAGCGCCGCCGCCTGCAACGACTGCATCAAGGCATTGGGCGTGATGCGGTCGGTCAGCGGCAATTCACCGCGAGCGAACACCAGCATGTCGCGCACCTGGTGCTCCAGCTCATGCAGACGCTCCTTGAGGCGCCCGGCAAAGCGCTGCTGGGTGGCGACCGGCAGCGCCTGCTCAGTCAAATGACTGGCATACAACAGTGCGGCGGAAAGCGGAGTTCGGATCTGGTGGGCCAGCGAGGCGACCATACGCCCCAACGACGACAGCCGTTCGTGGCGCGCGAGCTGATCCTGCAAGTGACGGGTTTCAGTCAGGTCGTTGAGCAGCACCAATTGCCCCGGCTCGGCATCCAGCGAACGGGTGGCGATCGACAGGCGTCGACCGTTTCTCAGGGAGATTTCATGACCGTCGTCTTCACGGGGCGCAAAGCAACGGGTAATCACATGCCGCCACAACTCGCCTTCCAGCGGTAAACCCAGCAGATCGATGGCGGCGGGATTGGCCTCGCACACGATGCCGTGGCCATCGATGACGATGACGCCACCCGGCAACAGATCAAGGAGATTTTGCAGACGGTTGGCCAGACGTTCTTTTTCCGCCAGCTCCTGCATGCGCTGGGCGCTGACCACGGCCAACTCGCCCTTGAGCTCGGTGACCCGCGCTTCAAGCATGCTGTAGGAGTCGGTCAATTGACTCGACATCTGGTTGAACAGCGCAAACGCCTGCTCAAGCCCCTGCCGACCGGCCTGCTCTACGGACGGCAGTTGCCCCGAGGACTCGGGAACAGAAGACATCTGGGAGGCTAGGGGCATTGTGCTCTCTCGCTTGGCTGACCGTCAGTTAAACGGAACGTTGCGAGGGACATAGCAATACCCGTGCCTAAAAAAAACTGCTTATAAATGAAGCCGTTGAAAAACAGGCGTCAATCATCCGCCTGTTCATCACCATCGCGTCGGCTCATGCCGTACTTGCGCATCTTCTCCACCAGCGTGGTGCGACGGATGCGCAGACGCTCGGCGGCACGGGCCACGATGCCGTTGGCATCATCCAGCGCCTGCTGAATCAGGCCCTGTTCCAGACCACCGAGGTAGTCCTTCAGATCAAGCCCTTCCGGCGGCAGCATGGCGTTGGCAGTGAAGTCAGGCGTGTGACCGTTGATTGCCACGCGCTCTTCGAGATCGCTGCGCAGGCTGTCGACCATTTGCTCGTCTTCGTCGTCGACGTAGCGGAATTTCTTCGGCAGCTCGACCACGCCGATCACCCCGTACGGATGCATGATCGCCATGCGCTCCACCAGGTTGGCCAGCTCGCGGACGTTGCCCGGCCAGCCGTGGCGGCACAGGGACATGATGGCGGCGGAGTTGAAACGGATCGAACCGCGCTTCTCGTGCTCCATGCGCGAGATCAACTCGTTCATCAGCAACGGGATGTCTTCGACGCGCTCACGCAGCGGCGCCATTTCGATCGGGAACACGTTCAAGCGATAGTAGAGATCTTCGCGGAAGGTGCCGATCTCGATCATGCTTTCGAGATTCTTGTGGGTCGCGGCAATGATGCGCACGTCGACGCTCTGGGTCTTGTTGCTGCCCACGCGCTCGAAGGTGCGTTCCTGCAGCACGCGCAGCAGCTTGACCTGCATCGGCAGCGGCATGTCGCCGATTTCGTCGAGGAACAGCGTACCGCCGTTGGCCAGCTCGAAGCGGCCGGCACGACTGGTGATCGCGCCGGTAAAGGCGCCCTTCTCGTGGCCGAACAGTTCGCTTTCCAGCAGCTCTGCCGGAATCGCCCCGCAATTGACCGGTACGAACGGCGCGTCGCGACGCTTGGAATGGTAATGCAGGTTACGCGCAACCACTTCCTTGCCGGTGCCGGACTCGCCGAGGATCAACACGCTGGCGTCGGTGTCGGCCACCTGCTGCATCATCTGGCGCACATGCTGGATCGCCCGGCTGGTGCCGACGAGGCTGCGGAACAGGTTGGGTTCGCGATGACGGCCGCGCTCGCGGGCCTGGTCGTACATTTCGCGATAGACCTGCGCACGGTGCAGGGAGTCCAGCAATTTGCTGTAGCTCGGCGGCATTTCGAGGGTCGAAAGCACCCGGCGGCGTTGGTCTTCGGGCAAGTCCACCGAAGAATTATCGCCCATCAGCAAAACCGGAAGGAACTCATCCCAGGTTGAGAGTGTCTTTAGCAAGCCCAAAAGCGCACCAGGAGCATTGACCGTCCCGATCAGTACGCAAATGACCTCACGACTAGACGACAAAGAGCCGACTGCCTGCTGCCAGTCATGGCTTCCGCAGGGTAAATTTTCTTCGCCAAGAAAATTTAAGATCACCGCCAGGTCGCGGCGGCGGACGCTATCGTCATCGATCAGCAGAATTTTGGTTTCACGCCACATGCAATAGCAACTTCCCTAGTCAACTCAATGCCCAAAACGAGGGGCAAGCGAGACGCTTGCAGGACACCGTGTGCCTGTAGACGCCTGAAATCTGAAAACAGCCACTAGTTAAGTCAAAAAACCGTGCACAGTCAAATTTATGGCGCACATGTCTGGATTAACTGAGGGTTAATTAACCAAACAGATGGTAAACCTTTGCCGCGTTCTGCGCTTGGGTGATCTGCGACATCTCGTCGACTATCGCCTGACGTTCACCCATGGCGACCTCAAGAAGCTCCTTGTAGACATGCAGCAGCTCCTCAAGATTGTCGCGTAGCGCCACTTCATCCACAGAAGTCTCACTCAAGACATCTTCCATGCAGGAACGGCAATCGAGGTCCAGTTGACCGATCGCCTCCCAGTTGCGCTCGGCCAGGGCACCGACCAACGCTTCTCGGGTTTCTTCGATTCGCTGCAATACAAGACTCATGGTGATCTCCTTAGAACTGAGGAGCTGGCGTAGGCGCGATGGCGTCCCAGCCTTCTTTTACCGTGCTCAGCAAGCCGGCGACTTCATCCAGAATACGCGGATCGCTGTTGATGTTGGCCTCGGCAAGACGCTTCATCATGTAGATATACAGCCCGTCCAGATCAGCCAGCGTATCGGCGGACTTCTCCAGATCCAGGCCTTCACGCAAGCCGCTGACGATGCCAATGGCCTTGCCGATCGCCGTGCATTTTGCAGGGATGTCCTTGCGCTCGATCGCGCCCTTGGCCTGCGCAATGCGCGCCAGACCACCTTCCATCAACATTTGTACCAGACGGTGGGGGCTCGCTTCGGACGTCTGAGCGTGGGCGCCAACTTTCTGGTATTGCCGAAGGGCTAACATCGGATTCATGTTCTACCTCATTTGCCACAATGACTCGCATGACCAGTGTATCGCCAGCGAGCCGAAAAACTTTAGACCACAAGACAAAAACCCGGCACACGCTCGAAAGCGTAGCCGGGTTTTTGTCGCTCTTACATGTTACTTCGCAGATTGCTGAGCGTTCAGCGAGCTGAAGAACGACGTAATGCTGCTCGCCGTGGCCTTCATTTGCCCTACCAGCAAGTCCATGGCGTTGTATTTTGCAGTCAACGTCTTGGTCATGCCGGCAACGCGTATATCCAGAGCCGTTTGCTGGGCGGTAAGGCTGCGCGCGTTACCGTTCAGGATGGTCATGCGCTGATCGAGCAAACCGGGAGATACACCATCCGCCCCTTTGAGGTACGGATCCACCGCCTTGCTCATGCGCGCCAACAAACCGTTTTTATCGGTGGTGCCAGAGAACATCTGCTGCACCTGGCCGGTCATGCCTGGCGTGCTCATCGTTTTGTTGAACGCGACCGTGTCGAAAGTCAGGTTACCGGTGAGCTTGTCAGTCATGACGCCCAGCTGCGACAGGTAGGCCATCGGACCGCCGGTGGTGCCGCTTGGCATGGTCAACTGGCTACGAATATCGGCAATCAGCGAACGCGGCAGGGAATCCCCAGTGAAAGCCGCCTGAACGGTCAGCTTGCCATCTTCGTCCGGCGTTGCCTTGGACAAGCTGTCGACAGTACTTTTCAAGGTGTTGTAGGCATCAACGAAGGCCTGAACCGACGTCTGCAATCCCTTGGTGTTGGCGTCAACACTCACCACAACGGGTGTGCCAGGCGGATTAGGGACAGTCAGCAGGTTCATCGACAAACCACTGATGGCACCCGTCACATTGTTGCTTTTGCTGGTCACCGCCAGGCCATCGATGGTCAGCGATGCATCCTTGGCGAGCCCATTGACCGCTCCGGAATCACCCGCCGCCGGGGTGGCACTCATCGGTTTGGTGCCATCGATTTCCAGACCGGCAATACCGCTGACCGTCATGTCCGAGCCCGCGCCTGTCTTGCTCGAGCTGATGACCAGACGCGACGAACCGGTGCTATCCGTCACGATGTTGGCAGAAATACCATTGATACCCTGAGCCGTGTTGATCGCGTCACGAGTAGTCTGCAAGGTCGCATTGGCTGGAATCGTGACATTGTAATCAGTGCCATTCTGACTGATTTTCAGAGTACCACTCGGAATGGCACTGGCAGCACCGCCGGCAAAGGATGCGCTGGCTATTTTCGAGCCGGTAGCCAGATTGTTCACAACAACACTGTAAGTGCCCGAGACCGCAGTGTTATCCGAAGTCACGCCCAGAACAGTCGGAGTACCCGAAGTGGCCGTGTAACCGGAAAACGCCGGATTGGTCTTGCTGCCCAGGTTGGTCATCGCCGTCTGGAATGCAGTCAGCGCACTCTTCAGCGTACCGACACCGGAAATCTTCAGCGTGTTGGTCTTGGTACTGGCATCGATCTGCGTCTGTTTCGCCGACTTGTCAGCGTTGACCAGCGCAGTAACGATCGCACCGATGTCCAGGCCGGAACCCAGGCCGGAACCCGGTAAAATTGGACTTGCCATGTGCATCTCCCTTGGGGTTGTTGCCAGTCTTTTGACCCTTGTGAGGTCTAAAGAACTTCAAACACGATTCATGCCAGCTATCAGACTTTGGCGTCGAACAACACGTGGCTCGCATTGGCGAGGCTGTCTGCCAGCTTGAGAGCTTCTGCGGAGGGGATCTGTCGTACGACCTCGCCCGTCTCGCTTGCGATCACCTTGACGATGACCTTTCCGGAATGCTCATCGATCGAGAACTCCAGGTTACGCTTGATCGACTGAACAAACTTCTCGATCTCCTGCACCGCCAGCTTCAATTTGGTTTCATCCGTTTCCTGACTCTTTTTCGAATCAGTAACAGCATCAACCACGTGAGGCTTGGTCTCCGACGGCTTGTCGGTGACGGTACTGGCTGGCTTGGGAGCCGGATAAGTCACGTTAAGCTTTACGCTCATGTCCATGCTCATCACCTCTTAACGCGAAAAAGCGAGAGAGCACGCAAGCGCACTCCCCCGCCAAAACTCATTCCGAAATTACTGAAGCAGCTTCAGTACAGCGGAAGGCAGTTGGTTGGCTTGAGCCAGAACAGAGGTCGAAGCCTGTTGCAGGGTTTGCTGCTTGGTCAGGTTAGCAGTCTCTGCGGCGAAGTCGGTATCTTGTACGCGACCTTGTGCAGCAGTGGTGTTTTCGTTGATGTTCTGCAAGTTCTGGATGGTGCTGTTCAGACGGTTTTGCGAAGCACCCAGGCTGGCACGAGTTGCACCGATTGCAGCGATAGCGGCGTCGATTGCAGTGATAGCGTTGTCGATGTTCGAAGCGGCGGCAGCCGAAGTAGCACCGGTCAGAACAACAGTACCGCTACCTACCGACAGGCTGGCGGCGTCGAACTTGGAGCTCAGTACCAGGTCGATGTGGTTAGCCGAACCGGTGTTTGCGCCAACTTGCAGGGTCACAGTACCAGCCGAACCGTCCAGCAGGTTTTTGCCGTTCAGGTTGGTCGAAGCCGAGATACGGGTGATCTCGTCGGACATTTGTGCGAATTCAGCGTTGGTAGCGGTCTGGTCAGCAGTGCCGTTGGTACCGTTACGTGCTTTAACAGCCAGTTCACGCATACGCTGCAGAATGTCGGTAGTAGCTTGCAGAGCGCCTTCAGCGGTCTGAGCAACGGAGATACCGTCGTTGGCGTTCTGGATGGCCTGGGTGTTACCGCGGATCTGGGAAGACATACGGTTGGAGATTTGCAGGCCAGCGGCGTCGTCTTTAGCGCTGTTGATTTTCAGGCCGGAAGACAGGCGCTGCATCGAAGTCGACAGAGCGTCGGAAGCGCGGTTCAGGTTCTTCTGAACGTTCAACGACGTGGTGTTGGTGTTTACTGTTAAAGCCATGACGAATTCCTCGTTGGTTGGGTACTGCGGCTTCCGGCCCTGGCAACCGCCGGGTATGGCCTAGAGAACCTTCGTAATAGTTATCGTCGGGTTTGCAGGTTGCTTGAGGGCTTTTTTGAAAAAATTTGCCATCACCCTGCCACCCCCTAGAAAACAAAGACTTAGCAGCACTTCACCCTCGGAAAAATGACGCCATGAAACCGTCTGCAGCGCAAACCTGCGGGCCAGCGCTATCGGCATTTTTCAGGACGCCGAACTTTCCAGTAACCGGATCAATTCGTACTCCATGAAGTCGGCGAGCCCGAGCCAATCCTGGCGCTCCTGACAATCGAGCATTTGTGTGAGCACTTGCGCCCACGACTGCTGGATATCCGGCGACGCGGACACCAGCAAATGCTGCGCACCTTCGAATACATCAACCATGTCCAGCGCTGCTTCGACATCACGCCCCAGACGAAACAGGCCGGCACACCGACGGCATTCGTCGACACTTCGTTGCATTGCACTCATTGCACGAACTCCTGATTGAAGCGCGTCCCGGCAATCAACGCTCCTGCGCGACTACTGTTGAAAAACTCGACGTGCGGCTGGCTGGCGATGTATCGCTCCAGCACACACAGATAACCGCGGAAATTGAGCTGCGTACTGACGCGCTCACCGAACCCGTCACGCACCCAGTGCCGCGCCTGATTCACCGACGGCCCAAGATCACCATCGTTCCAGCCGGCGTGGGTCTTGTTCATCGGGAAAGCGAAGTCGGCGCCGAACAGGGTGATCTGCGCAGCTCCCATCTTCACCGCCAGATCCACCGCGGGGTGAATCACGCTGCCACCCACATGCAGCAGTGCCCGTGGATGTTGCTCTCGCAACGCTGCGTAGACCGGGCTAAGCGAATAACCGCCATAGCGTTTGCCCTTCCAGGCCCTCAACACCTCAGGATCGCTCATGGGCAGATACACCAAGGGAATGCCGTCGGATTCTTCGAAAGGCAAATGCCGAAAGCTGATGCGCTGATCGATGCTCACTACATAGTCGGGCACAATCCCGTGCTCGCGCAGCGGCCGGTAAGCGGTGTCGACGCAAATGAACAAGGGGCGCTCGTCTCGCTCGCGAATCGTGGCCAGTCGCTCGAAATGCTGCTCAAGCGTCGGCCCGGTGCCGATCACGTAGATTTCCCGGCCAGTGCAAGTGCCGAACAATTGCGCCACATCATCGTCAGCGAGCAGCACCGGCAAGCAGTCCTGCAGACGCTGCAGAATGAACGGCGACTGCGGATCGAACTCACGATTGTTGAAACTCAAATGCACTTCACTGACCAGTCGATCACGGATCTTCGCGTTGAAGTCATCGGCCAGCAGCATTTCGGCAGGCAAGGCGAAGAACGGCGTGCAGATGTCCGGCATGTCCCCGGCGTACAGAAGCTCTACCCTCGAGTCTTCCAGCCATTGCCGCTGATCGAGCAACTGCAACACCAGCGCAAACAGCGCGCCATTGAGGATGTGTACATACAGTCGCTCAAGCCCGGCACGCTCCAGCAGAACCGTCGGCAAATCTCCGAGGCCGGTGCCATAGACGTGCAATCGCGACTTGTCCGCCGGCAGGCTGGCGGCCTGAACCCGGGCCTCATGGACGCGGTCGTGGCGACTGGTGAGCTGAATGCCGTTGATGCTCAGCGTCGAACCCAGCCCCTGTGTCAATCCGGCGTCGATCACCGAACTGTCTTCGTTCAGCAATCGCGCGAACAGCGCCGGCCAGCGTCGCTCAATGACGTGGGCATTGGCCTGGAAAAACTCGCTCATGGCGCCTCGCGCTCCCTTCAGGCAAAAAAATAGCGTTCAAGGTTAACCCTTGAACGCTATTTTTGTATCCGCCGTTTTTAACAGATTCAAGGACGATAAATAATCGCCGAACCCCACGACAGACCGACACCGAAACCACTGATCGCGATACGGTTCCAGTCGGAATCCATCACGTGTTTTTCCAGCAGCAGCGGCACACTGGACGACACGGTGTTGCCGGTCTCGACCATGTCCTTGATGAACTTCTCCGGCTCGCCTTCAAAGCGCCGCGCCACGGCATCGACAATCGCCGCGCTGCCCTGATGGATGCAGAAGGCATCGATGTCATCGGCGTTGAGGCCCGAATCGTCGAGCAGCTCATGCAAGTGCGCCGGGACTTTGAGCAACGCAAAGTTGAACACCTGACGCCCGTTCATGAAGAACACGCCATCGGTAACTTTCAGGTGCGGCGCACCGGAACCGTCGGTGCCGAACTTGGCCTTGCCCAGCGCCCAGGTCGGGTCTTCGCCCATCCAGGTCGCGGTGGCGGCGTCGCCGAACAGCATGGTGGTGTTGCGATCTTCCGGATCAACGATCTTCGAATATGGGTCAGCGGTGATCAGCAGGCCGTTCTTCAGGCCGGCAGCTTCCATGAAGCCCTTGATCGCGTAGATGCCATAAACGTAACCGGAGCAGCCCAGGGAAATGTCGAACGCGGCGACATTGGTTGGCAGACCCAGTTTGTCCTGGACGATTGCTGCGGTGTGCGGCAGGCCTTCTTCGTCACCGTTCTGGGTGACGACGATCAGTGCATCGATGGATTCACGTTTCAGTTCAGGGTTGCTGGCAAACAGCGCATTGGCCGCTTCAACACACAGATCGGAAGTTTCCTGTTCTGCGTCTTTACGTGGCAGGAAGGCCGAACCGATCTTGCCGAGGATGAATTCTTCATCCTTCTCGAATTTTGCACCTTGTGCGTAATTGTCCACGCCGGCTACAGGAACGTAGCTCGCAATGCTTTTTATGCCAATCATTACGGCTTCCCAATAATAAACAGCCCAATACCACCGCTCGCAAGGATTCGAGGGGCGCCGACAAACAGAAAACGGCCGCCACAACGGGCAGCCACGGGGAGCGCAAAGGGCTATCACTGCAACCGATAACGGGCCAGGCGCCATCTCCCCGGTCAATACAATACAGTGAAGATGCGCGTTATGACTCGCAGGTCACGCTATTTTGCCGAATCGGTGCAGATCGGGTTATTCGACCAATGACCATTCCAGCGGCGTACCGCGCTTGATCGGCGCCCGCGCGCGGCGGCCCAGGACGGCATCGGCGTGCTTGGGCGGCAGACCGAGACCGGGACGAATGGCGCGCAGATTGGCCGCCGTGAAGGGTTCACCGGCCGCCATGTCCGCCGTGACGTACAGCGACCGGCGGTAAACCAGGGACTTTTTCTCAGCCTCGGTCACGCCGTAATGCACCTGGCCCATGGCCTGCCAGGCGCGCTCGGTCTCGACCACCAAGCTGGCCATTTCCGCTGGCTCCAGCGAAAAACTGGCATCCACCCCGCCCGCCGCGCGGTCGAGGGTGAAGTGCTTTTCAACCACTGTAGCTCCGAGCGCCACAGCCGCCACCGAAACGCCGACGCCCATCGAATGATCGGACAGCCCCACCTGACAACCGAACAGCTCTCGCAGATGCGGGATCGTGCGCACATGGCTGTTGAGCGGCGTCGCCGGGTAGGTGCTGGTGCACTTGAGCAGCACCAGATCCTTGCACCCGGCTTCACGGGCAGCGCGCACGGTTTCGTCGAGCTCGGCGATGCTGGCCATGCCGGTGGAAATGATCAGCGGCTTGCCGGTCGCCGCAACACGCCGGATCAGCGGCAGATCGGTGTTTTCAAAACTGGCGATCTTGTAGGCCGGCACCTCGAGGCCTTCAAGGAAGTCCACGGCGCTGTCATCGAACGGCGTCGAAAATGCGAGCATGCCCAACTCCTTCGCCCGGGCGAAGATCGGCGCATGCCACTCCCAAGGCGTGTGGGCCTTTTCATACAGGTCGTAAAGCGAAGTGCCCGCCCACAGGCTGTTCGGGTCCTTGATGAAGAACTCGCCTTCAGCCAGATCCAGAGTCATGGTGTCGGCGGTGTAGGTTTGCAGCTTCAAGGCGTGAGCACCTGCCTCGGCCGCCGCCTCGACAATCTGCAGGGCGACGTCCAACGACTGATTATGGTTGCCGCTCATTTCGGCAATGATGAACGGCGGTGCGTCGGCACCGATCAGGCGATTGCCGATCTTGAAACTGCTCATGGACGGGATTCCTTCAAAACCTTGGTGAACGCGCAGGCACTTTGTGTGTACCCGGCGTCACGGAAAACATTCATCGAGGGCCGATTGGCCGGCAAGACCCGGGCAGTGATGGCGGTCATTTGCGGCCAGTGCGCAGCCACGAAAGCTTCACCCTGCGCCAGCAGCGCCCTGCCCCAACCAAGGCCGAAACGCCCTTCGAACAGATACAGCGAAACTTCTGCCTCGAAGCCACGCAAATCGTAGCGCAGGACGCCGACCGGGCCATCATCCGCCTCGGCCACCAGCAGCAAGCGCTGAGGATTGCGCAGACTCGCGCCCAGCCAGTTCACATGTTGCGTCCAGTCAATCGCAGCGCTGTCCAGCGACCAGCGACGCACCACCTCGGCATTGCGCCCGTCGAACAACACCTGCGCATCGTCCAACGTCACTGCGCGCAACTTGAGCACCGCGCCGGCCAGTGCCGCCGCAACCCGCAGCGCACCGCGCCCGTCCACCAGTTGCCGCGAACGCTCGGCCAGGCTCTGGCGCAGATAAACGTTGCCCACGACAAAGCCGATGGCATCGCGCAGTTGCTCGACGCTGACCTGCTCCCGCGCGCCCATGAACACATGCGCGCCGGCCGCCGCCATCACCTCGCCGTTGGCCTGCTGGTTGTTCGACACCGCAATGCAGATCGTCGGCAGGCCCATGGCTGCGCGCTCCCAACTGGTACCACCGCCGGCGCCGATGAACAGGTCGGCTTCAGTCATGCGTCGATGAAAATCGCTGACGAAACTGTGCAGGCGCCAGTTCGGCCGTGTCTCGGCGAGTGCCTGCATCTCTGCCCATGCCGGGTTATCGGCACCGGCGACGAAATCCACTTCAAGCCCGGAAAAATCCGCCAGCGCCTGCATCGCGTGATGGGTCTGGCGCGCCGCATCGAAGCCGCCGAAATTCACCAGTACCCGATGCGCCACCGGTTTGATGTCGATGGCCGGGCCGTTGAACTCCTCGCGCAGCATGGCGAAGCGTGGACCGAGCAGCGTTCGGCAACCGGCCGGCAGCAACGGCTGATAGTTTTCGCTGAGACCGGAGAGGTTCTGATTGAGCAGCAAGTCCACGCTGTACCGACGGGTCGCCAGATCGTCGACGGCGGCGATTCGTGGCGCGAAGCGACGGGCCGCAGTCTGCCAGTGATGATCGAGGCCGTAGTGGTCGGCGATGACCCAGTCGAATCCGGCCTGACCGTCCAGCTGCTTCGCCAGTGCATCGATATCCGCCTGCCACGGCAGCATCGACTCGATGGCCTGCTCCGGGTCTTCACCGGCATAACGATCCGGCAACGCGAACGTCTCAAAACCTTCGCCCTGCAACGCATCAAGCCGATGTCCCGGCAAACGACGACAGGCAAACGCCACATGACTGCCCTGAGCGCGCAACACCCGCGCCAGCGTCAGGCACCGGGCGATGTGGCCACTGCCGATGGTCGGCGAGGCGTCGGCGCGGATCAGCACTCTCATTGCAGCTCTCCACCAGCCTTGAGGGCGGCGTAAAGGTATTCGGCGCGCTTCCAGTCTTCGACGGTATCGATGTCCTGCACCAGATACCGGGGCAGGATCACCGGCAGACTGGCCGGCGAATACAGCACCTCGCCACGCAGCCACGCTTCGTTGCGCCCCCAATAGAACTGGCCGGCATCCTGAAAGGCAGCGGGCAGATCCTGCGAACGGGTATTGCGAAACTCGGGATACAACGCCGTCAGCGCGCCCTGCCCGTCGAGGGTCAAGGCACGCTGCACCGGAAAGCCGAAATCGGTGACCGAAAAAGCAAAGGACTTGTCGGGATACTGCTCCAGTAACTCAAGCCCTTGGCGCAAAAACCGCGTCTGCAACAGCGGCGCCGTGGCGTACACGCAGCAGGCGTATTCGAAGGCCGGCAGCTGCTGCAAGGCATGCGCGATCACCGCCGCAGTGCCGGTGAAGTCATCGGCCAGCTCCACCGGACGCATGAACGGCACATGAGCACCGTTGGCCCGCGCCACGTCTGCGATCTCTGCGTCGTCGGTACTGACCACGACCTGCTCGAACAACCCTGAATCCAGCGCCGTGCGAATCGAACGGACAATCATCGGCACGCCGTCGAACGGCTTGAGATTCTTGCGCGGGATGCGTTTGCTTGCGCCGCGGGCCGGGATGATTGCGACGTTGCTCAAGGACGTTTTTCCAGCAGAAACCAAGTGATGTCGTCCACCGGAAATTGCGGATCGCGGCGATAACCGAATCCGTAATCCAGCAGTTGCAGATCAGGATAGCGATCGAGCATTTCCCCGGCGAAATCACGCTTGAACAGTTTGCCGCTGTTGCCGCGATAGGACACTTCCACCGGCGACGGATTGTAGTACTCGGCGATCAGGATGTAGTGCTGGCTCAGCTCGTACAACTGCGCATAGGCCGTCGGCAACAGCTCCGGCGCCAGATGGATCAGCACGCCTTTGCTCAGGGTCAGGTCGTATTGGCGCTCACGGGGAAAGTCGAACAGCGAACCGTGCCAGATGTTCGCAATCTCCAGCGCACGCGCCTGGGCGCAGGCACTGGCATTGATTTCGACCCCGAACAGCTCGCAACGCGGCAACAGCTGACGCAGCGCCTGCAGGTTGTTGCCGGCGTTGGTGCCCAGTTCCAGCAGGCTGTCGATCCGTCCGGCCCGGGTCAACGCCTTGGCGAACAGCGCCAGATTGGCCGCCACCAGCGGTTGCCCGACGTTGCGGTCGACGTACTGGTTACCGAATTCGCCCTGCCAGAATTGTTCCTGTTCGCTCAGATCACGCATTGCCGTTTTCCATCCACCGCCGCAGCGGCACTCATTCAGTCAACCGACGCAATTGCTCGACCACGTAATCCTGTTGTTGATCGCTCAGCAACGGAAACAGCGGCAGGCTGATCGCTTCGGCGTAATAACGCTCGGCCTCGGGGAAGTCACCCTCGGAAAAACCCAGGTCACGATAGTACGGCTGCAAATGCACCGGAATGTAGTGCAGGTTCACGCCGATACCGGCGGCACGCAAGCCTTCGAACACCTGACGGTGGCTGAGGTTGATGCGATCGGTCTGCAAGCGCACCACGTACAGGTGCCAGGCCGATTCGGCCTCCGGCTGGGCGCTCGGCACGGAGACCGGCAAATACGCCAGCAAACGGTCGTAACGTGCGGCGAGCGCCCGGCGGCGGGCGATGAAGTCGTCCAGTTTGCTCAGCTGTGACAGGCCCAGTGCCGCTTGCAGATCGGTGATTCGATAATTGAAACCCAGCTCGACCTGTTGGTAGTACCACGGCCCATGACTGGGCTCGGTCATCTGCTGCGGATCGCGGGTCATGCCGTGGCTGCGCAGGCGTTGCAGACGCTCGGCCAGCTCCGGGCGATTGGTCAGCACCATGCCGCCTTCGCCACTGGTGATGATCTTCACCGGATGGAAACTGAACACGGTCATCGCCGCGAACTCACCGCAACCCACCGGGCGACCGGCGTAACTCGCGCCGACCGCGTGGGAAGCGTCTTCGATCACGGTGAAGTTGTAGCGTTCGGCCAGTTCGGCAATGCGCCGCATGTCGCAGCTCTGCCCGGAAAACGCCACCGCCACCAGCACTTTGGGCAAGGTGCCGTCGCGCTCGGCCGCGTCGAGTTTGCTGGCCAGCACCTCGGCATCGAGGTTCCAGGTCAGCGGATCGATGTCCACGAAGTCAACGTCGGCGCCGCAGTAACGGCCGCAGTTGGCCGACGCAAGAAAGGTGTTCGGCGTGGTCCACAAGCGGTCGCCCGCTCCCAGCCCCGCCGCCAGACAGGCAATGTGCAGCGCCGCCGTGGCGTTGCACACCGCGACAGCGAAATCAGCCTGACAACGCTCGGCCATCGCCTGTTCGAAACGCTCGATGGTCGGTCCCTGGGTCAACCAGTCGGACTGCAACACTTCGACGACCGCGTCGATGTCCGTCTGGTCGAGGCTTTGCCGACCGTAGGGGATCATACCGACAGCTTCGCGTGCAGGTCGGCGATCTGCCCCACCGAGAGGAAGTGCGGGTTGGTGTCGGAGCGGTACTCAAAGTCCTCGCCCACCGGCCGCCCGTGCTCGCCAAGTTTATCGACGGCAAAATCGACATCGACGCTGGTGAAGCGGATCGAAGGCTGGATCGTATAGTGATCCTCGAACTCCAGGGTCATCCGCGCATCGTCCAGCGGCACCATCAGTTCGTGCAGTTTCTCGCCCGGACGGATGCCGACGTTCTTGTGCGGCAGATGCTCGGCCATGCCGCGAGCCAGATCAACCACACGGATCGACGGGATCTTCGGCACGAACACTTCACCGCCGTGCATCCGCGCAAAGCTGTCGAGGACGAATTGCACGCCGTGATCGAGGGTGATCCAGAAACGGGTCATGCGCTCGTCAGTGATCGGCAGTTCGGTTGCACCCTCGGCAATCAGTTTGCTGAAAAACGGCACTACTGACCCGCGCGAACCCGCCACGTTGCCGTAGCGCACCACGGCAAAACGCGTCTGTTGTTCACCGGCGATGTTGTTGGCCGCCACGAACAACTTGTCCGACAGCAACTTGGTGGCGCCGTACAGGTTGATCGGGCTCGCCGCCTTGTCGGTGGACAGCGCGACGACTTTCTTCACGCCGTTGTCGATGGCGGCAGCGATGATGTTTTCCGCGCCGTTGACGTTGGTGCGGATGCATTCGGTCGGGTTGTATTCCGCCGCCGGCACCTGCTTCAACGCTGCGGCATGCACCACGTAATCGATACCGCGCATGGCCTGGCGCAGACGATCGGCGTCGCGCACGTCACCGAGGAAGTAACGCATGCACGGCGCGTTGAACGTCTGCTGCATTTCGTATTGCTTGAGCTCATCCCGGGAGAACACCACCACGCGCTTGGGCTGGTATTGCTCGAGCAGGCGCGCAATGAACTTGCGCCCGAACGAGCCGGTGCCACCGGAGATGAAAATCGATTTACCGTTGAACATGTCTTGAGTCCTGTTCCCTGTCGACCTAGCCGATCAACTGCGCCCAGTTCAGCGAAGCGCTGTCATTCAGAACAAAGCCTTTGCCACTCAGGCTCAGGTTCGCGTTGTAAGCCTGATCCTGGGCGAAAGCCGCGGCCCATTTTTCCTGCAGGGCAGCCAGTGCCCGGGTTGCCGGGGCAATTTCAGCCTGGTGAATGACTTGCACCGAAGGCGTCCAGACCGTGAGGAAGCCTGCCTGAGCGGCTTTCAGGCACAGATCGACATCGCTGAAACCGTCAGAGAATGTGCCGTCGTCCAGACCGTCCAGCGCAACGAACAGCTCTTTGCGCACCATCAGGCACACATTCGAAACCGCCGAGTAGTTCTGATCCACGGACAACCGGTACAGGTAACCCTGGGCATCGTGTTTTTCGCCGACGAATGCCGAGCCAACCCCGCCGTTCATGCCGAGAATCAAACCGGCCTGGCTGATTTTTCCGTCACGATCGACCAGTTTCGGGCCCACCACGCCGACTTCCGGACGCAGGGCATGGTTGAGCAACGAGTCGAGCCAGTTCGGGTTGACTACCTCTGCGTCAGCCGCGAGCAATACCAGATACTCGCCCTGCGCCTGCTGGCTGGCGGCGTTGTACAACGCCGGTGCACTCAGCGATTGATCGGCACGCAGTACCCGGACTTTCGGATGCTGATACGTGCCAAGCCAGTCATTGACCTCAGCCGACTGCCCGGCGTTGATGGCGACCAGAATTTCGTACTTCTGATAGCGCGTGCGTTGCTGCACCCCTTCCAGACAGCGCTGCAGGGCTGGCAGATCGTCGCCGGCCGGCACAATGATCGACACCAGAGGACGATCGCTGTGGTGGTAGTCGATCTGGTAAATGCCCGGCACGGACGACGTGACCTTGGCCTTGTAGCCACGGTTGCCCAGGTGACGCAGCAGGGCCAGACGCTCGTGAGCGTTTTCCTCCAGCACTGGCGCCTCGGTGATCAGCAGCGGCTCATCAAGGTGGGCCAGACTGTTGAGGCCATCCTGCTCGATGATGCGCAGCAGCAGGTCGAACTCCAGCGCCTTGCTGAAGTCAGCCGAATAACCACCGGCCTCCACCAGCGCATCGCGACGAATCAACCAGTGACGCGCCATCATGGTCGGCAGGCTCAGCAGCAGGTCCAGGTTGAAACCCGGACGGAACACGCCCACCAGCGCACCGTTTTCCGCGCGCTGGATTTCGTCGGTGGAGACGGCACGGCAATCGCCGGCGTTCATCAGTTCCAGGCTGGCACGCAACAGGCCGCTGGCGGTGAATTCATCCCCGGCTTGCGCCAGAAGCACCCAGTCGGATGGTGACTGACGGGCACTCTGGTTGAGTTTGTCGATCAGGTTGCCCGGCGTCACGCGGACAAAATGCAGGGTGTTCTGTGCGGTGGTGGCCGCCGGTGCTTCACCGGTGGTGAACACGACGATCCTGAACGTCTTGCACTGGCCTTCAAGCAAGCTGTCGAGGCTGACTTGCAGCTTGTCGATATCGTTGTCCATATCCAGCAGGAAAATGCCGAACTGCTGACCGCCACCGTTGACGGCCAGATGCTCGGCAATCGCCTCGACCTGCCCGGCTTGCGGTTGACGCGAATCCAGCCACTTGAGCAGCCGGCCGGACTGCATGGCGTCGAACGTGCGATGGTGATCTTCCACCGTCAGCGCATCGAGGCGTGCAATCCAGTCACGCATTTTTTGCGCTTCTTCGTCTTCGCCCGCCAGTTCCAGTTGCGCCACCAGACGCTTGTTCACGGTACGGTTGAAGGCATTGAGGTCGTGGGCCTGCCACAGACGCTCAAGCACGCTGTCCTGCGTGTCGTTGTTGCGTGCCTGGAGCAGATGCGCCTGACGCGTCCACACCCCTTCGAGCCCCTGCAATTGAACGCGGCCGGCGGGCATCGCGTGCAGCATGAATTCGAATTGCGCCAGACGATCGAAGAATGCCTGGTTGTAGAACGGCATTTCGACGTACTGCAACGGCCCGAATCGACGGTCCGGCACCTTGAGCACCTGGTTCCAGGTGGACTGGATAATCAGTTCCGCCGTCAGCGCCCGGCCGCTTTGCAGGCTGTCGACCATGGCCTCGAAACTTTGCAGGACAAACGCTTTGCTCTGTTCTGCATCCAGGCCCTGGATCGCAGTAGGCAACCCGGCGAGGAACTCGGCAAAGGCTTCACGCTCGGCCACGGATTTGGCGTCGGCGTACGTCAGCGAGTGGTACACCTCGGTGCTGTGCTCGGAGTTGCCGTAGTTGATCTCGCGTACCACGTAAGGAATCGGCAGGATCCGCGCCTTGGCGCTGGCCAGCAAGAAATACACATGGCCGATTTCCTGCCATTGGAAACTGGTGCCTGGCGGCAATGCCGAATGCCAGGTCTTCATCAGGTCGGTACGGGTCACCGCGTAGAACGGCGGGATGTACTGACTCATGTAGTCAATCACTCGATCCTGGGCTTTCTCGGACGAATAATCTTCCATGACTTTCTTGTCGCGGCGGTAGTAGCTCACGTCACCGGCCAGCGACAGGTACATCAGACAATAGCCGTGGCACATGCCGTAATCCTGGTTCGCTTGCAGGAAGCTCACCGATTCGGCCAGCGAGTCATGCAGGATGAAGTCGTCGTCGGCCGCCAGCACCATGTACGGCGTGGTCAGTTGCTCGACGCCGTAAGCCAGCTTGGCCTGCATGCCCCAGTAGGCGAACTGCGGCACGTGGTGATAATCGACCGCAGAAAAATCGCCTTCAGGCCGCTCGGCCGTGGAGTCCAGCACCATGATCTTGCAGGGCAAGCTGCTGTAATACTTCACCGCCCGGCGCAGAAACGCCGGACGATTGTGAGTAATCAACACCACGGTCAACAGCTCATTGAGCGGCAGCGCTTGTTCAGAACTGTACTTGCCTTGCATAACCTCTCCCCACAACCGGCAATTTGCCAAAATGACGCTTTGTTGATTTGCGAATTAACGAACGCGACGCAGGTAACCGTCCGGCGCCACGGTGATCAGCAGCTTGTTCTGCAGCTGAACGTCGATTTCGAAATCCTTGTTCTCTTCCAGGTATTTCCACACGGCGGTCTTCGGGTTGTCGCCCGGGCCCCATGGACGATCCGGGAAGAAGTCGGCCGGCATGTCTTCAACCACGGTGTCCATCACCACGCAGTAGCTGTCGACCGAAACCAGTGGTGCGTAGAGGCGCAGCTCTTCGAGCACGTGGTCGTGGGTGTGGTTGGAGTCGAGTACCAGAATGACTTTCTTGCCTTCGGCAGCAGCGCGAACCTGAGCGGCGATGGCCGGGTCGATGCTCGAACCTTCGATCATTTTGATGCGCTTGCTCATCGGGTGGCTTTCGATGGCTTCGCGGTTGTGCGGACGAATATCCAGATCGATGCCCAGCACTTCGCCGTGACCTTGCAGCTCCAGCAAGGAGGCGTAGTAGATGATCGAACCGCCGTGGGCGATGCCGCACTCGATGACCAGGTCCGGTTTCACCTGCCAGATGATTTCCTGCATGGCCATCATGTCTTGCGGCAGCTGGATGATCGGACGACCCATCCACGAGAAGTGGTAGCTGTATTTGTGTTTGGCCGATTCGTTGAAGAAATCACGGGCCAGACCGGTAAGTTTCTGGTCGTCACCCTGCTGGGCGATCTGCTCGCGGCACTCGGCTTCAAAGGCTTTATTGATGCTGTTGTCGGTCATTTGAAAATTCTCAATGGTCACTGGAACGAAGCGCTGTCGACGGCGTGATAGACGTAGCGTCCACCGGTCATCCGCTTGATTTCTTCGAGGTAATTGGAGTTCATCACAAACAGGTTGGCGCCTTCGGGCAACGCATCCATCGCCTCTTGCGGCGAGGACACCCGCGCGCCGCTCAGGGGCAGGTAACGCCCCTGTTTGGCCGGGTTGATATCCACCACCCGATCCACCGCCACACCGGCGCGTTGCAGGAACAGCGAATAGATCACGCCTTTGGACGAGGCGCCCCAGATCGCCGACCCCTGCTCGGGTGCGTCCTGAATGATCTGCACCGCGCGCTCGAGGCTGGCGGTGAAATCGTCAGGCAATGCCAGGCGTGGTACCGGCTGTTCCGGGGTAAGACGCAACGTGGCAAGGTCAGCGACGATGTACAGGTATTGGCCACCGAACAGATGGCCGGCCTCATGCACCGTGCCGAACATCCGGCGCAGGTCATCGAGGCGGAAGTAATTGACATGCTCGTAGAACAGGTCGAACCAGGCGCGGTGTTCGAGAATCCAGTCGAAGCACGGCACTTCGATGTAGATCTGCCCGCCACCCTGATTGGCTTCGGCGATTACCGCCAGAAAACTCACCGGATCCTGAATGTGCTCCAGCACATGGCGCAGCACGATGGCGTCCGCTTCCAGCCCCAGACCACGGGTGAACGGGGCCTTGATCACGTCGGCGTTCTCGCCTTCGTAGGCCGGGTCGATGCCGGTGATGCGATAGCCAAAGCCTTTGAGCAGCTCCAGGAAATAGCCTTTGCCGCAGCCGACTTCGATCAGCTCCTGACCCTTGAAGTGCCGGGCAATGATGCCTTCGACATCGCTCAAGTGCTTCTGGAACTGGCCGGAGTGCGCCTGCTCGTTTTGGTAGTCGGCGTCGTAGCTGAGCTTGTCGGCATCGAACGCCGCGTTGAAGATCAGACCGCTGCGTTCATCCTGCACCAGCAACAGGTCGGCGCTGGCCGACGCTTTCGCCGATTCAGGATCGGCAAAAGTGCGGTTCTGCAGCACCGGCAGGTCGGTGACCCGATACAACTCGTGCCTCATTGCGACTCTCCCAATAACTGTTGCAAGCGCTCGGTCACCGCCCAGAACGCCAGCGGTTCGTGGGTCGGATACGGGTAGTGGCCGAGGTTCAGGCCGATGGTTGCGCCACGCACGCGCACGCGCTCTTCGACCAGCGCACGCACCGAAACCGGCTGGCCGCTGGCGCAATTGATCGTGCCGTCGAAATCGCGCTTATGCAGGATCGCCGCGAGGTAACCGGTGGCTGTTTCAATCGCCAGGAAGTCCCGCAGCTGTTCGCCGGCCGACATGTTGAACGTCGTCTCGCCCGCATCGATTGCCCGGTCCAGTGCCGCCAACAGACTGTTGGGATTTTGCCCGGCGCCGTGCAGATAGAACAGCCGCGCCCATTGCAGAGTGAACGGATGCTCCTGCTGCAGGTTTTGCAAAAACAGGTGCAGGGTGTGCTTGGCCAGTCCGTAGGGATTGGCCGGTTGCGCTTCATTCTGCTCACTCAGCGGGCCGCTCTGCATGCCGTACTCGAAGCAGGTGCCAGTGACCAGGACCTGCTTCACGCCCGCCTCCACCGCGCCTTTGATGAAGCGGTAGTCGGCCATCAGGTTGTGCTCGAAATGGAACAGCGCCCGATAGTTCGGCAACCCCGGCCAAGCCAGGTGCGCGAGTGCATCGACGCCCTCGGTCAACGCACCGACATCCAGATCCGCCGCGTGAATATCCGCGCTCACAAACTCGACGTCATTGATCCACGGCATGCTCGCGGCGGTTTGCACATTACGCGCGACCGCTCGCACCGTGCAGCCACGGGCCAGCAATGCCGCGACCAGATGGCGACCGACGAAGCCGGTGGCTCCGGTGACCAGAACCTTCACAGCACGCTCAACTCAGGCACGGCGATCACGAAGCGACCGTCCCACTGACGCACCTGAGCCAGTTGCTGACTGACTTCGTGCAACAGGTTCCACGGCAGCACCAGTACGTAATCCGGCTTCTCGATGTCGATCCGTGCCGGCGCGACAATCGGGATGCGGCTGCCCGGCAGGAACTTGCCTTGCTTGTGCGGGTTGGCATCGGCGACCCAGGCCAGCAGATCAGGCTTGACCCCGGCGTAGTTGAGCAAGGTGTTGCCCTTGGCCGCAGCGCCATAACCGACCACACGCTTGCCATCGGCCTTGGCCTGCAACAGGAAACGCAGCAGGTCGTGCTTGATGCGTTCGGCGGCCGGCGCCAGTGTCGCGTAGTACTCGGAGGTTTTGATACCCGCGTCGAGCTCGGCCTGCAACTGCTGTTGCACCGCAGACTGCACGGCGCGGCGTTCGCCGTCCTTGCGCTGCACGAACACCCGCAGCGATCCGCCATGGGTGGTCAGCTGGCTGACGTCGAACACTTCCAGGCCGTTGCGTTCGCACAGCGTTTGTACGGCGGTCAACGACAGGTACGAATAGTGTTCGTGATACAGCGTGTCGAACTGCGCGCCCGCCATCAGCGTCAGCAGTTGCGGGAATTCGAACGTAGCCACGCCGGTCGGTTTGAGCAGCGTGGCGAATCCACCGAGGAAATCGTTGATGTCCGGCACATGAGCCAGCACGTTGTTGGCGGCCATCAGGTCGGCGGCCCAGCCTTCGCTTTTCAGCTGTGCGGCGGTATCGCGACCGAAGAACAATTCACGGATCTCCAGGCCTTTTTCCCGTGCCGCCCGCGCGGTGCTGCGGGTCGGCTCGACGCCCAGGCACGGGATGCCGCGACCAGCCACGTATTGCAGCAGGTAACCGTCGTTGGCGGCGACTTCCACCACCCGACTGTCAGCGGTCAGGCCAAAGCGCTCGACCATCTCGGCCACATAGCGCTCGGCATGGGCCAGCCAAGTGCTGGAGAACGAACTGAAATAGGCGTACTCGGCGTCGAACAGGCTGTCGGCGCTGGTGTAGTCCTCGGTCTGCACCAGCCAGCATTGCTGACACACGGCGACCTTCAGCGGCACCCATTGTTCGGCCTGTTCCAGCCGATCAGCGTGCACGTAGGCGTTGGACGGTGGCGAGGTGCCGAGGTCAATCAGCGGCAGGCTCAGCGGTGCGGCGCACCCACGGCAGTTCATAGACGCACTCCAGCAAAGTGTTGATCGAGCGCGGGATGGCTGGAATCCCGCGCTGACAAATTATTGACAGGCAACGGCCAGGCAATCGCCAGCCGTGGATCGTTCACCGACAGACCGCCCTCATGCTCCGGCGCGTAGTCGGCGCTGTGCAGGTAAAGCAGTTCGGCGTCTTCGGTGAGGGTCTGGAAACCGTGGGCGAAGCCGGCCGGGATCAACAGGCTGCGACCGTCGCCGGCCTTCAGGTGCTCGGCGTGCCAGTCCAGGAAGGTCTCGGAATCCGGGCGCAGGTCCACCGCCACGTCCCACACTTCACCGCGCAGGCAGGTGATCAATTTGGCTTCCGGCGCGTTGGCGTTCTGGTAATGCAGACCACGCACGCTGCCCTTCTCGCGAGTGCAGGAATGGTTGATCTGGCGGATGTGGAATTCGGCGCCAAATGCCTTCAGGCTGCCTTCGCAGAACAGTCGGGCGAAATGCCCGCGCTGATCTTCGAAGCGTTTGTGCTGGACGCTGAACAGCCCGGCCAGCGGCAACTGTTTCAAGGAGAATTCGCTCACAGCGCGCCCCGGTACAGGTTCAGTTGGCCGAGGGTCACGGTGCGCATGTCGTCGCCGTTCTGCCAGGCCAGATGCCAGTCGAGGGTCTGGGTCAGACACTGCTGCAACGACCAGCGCGGTTGCCAGCCCAGCACCTGACGGGCGCGACTGCTGTCCAGACGCAGCAGGCCGGCTTCGTGCAGGTCACTCTTTTCGAGGCGCAGGCCACGGGCCTGAGGCCAGCGATTGGAGAGCAGTTCGACCACCTCGCCGACGCTGCACATGTCCGCCTCACCCGGGCCGAAGTTCCACGCCCCGGCGTACTCCGGGCCTAGTTCGTAGAGCCCGGCGGCCAGTTGCAAGTAGCCGGCCAACGGCTCCAGCGCGTGCTGCCACGGGCGCACGGCTTGCGGGTAACGCAAAGTCACCGGCTCGTCGGCCGACCAGGCTTTCAGTACGTCGGGAATCAGGCGCTCAGGGGCGAAATCACCGCCACCCAACACGTTGCCGGCGCGCGCGGTGGCCAGCGCCAGACCGTGCTCGGCGTACTTGTCGACCGGGAAGAACGAGGCTGCGTAAGACTGCGCCAGCAACTCGCAGCACGCCTTGCTGCTGCTGTAAGGGTCGTGGCCACCGAGGGCTTCGTCCTCGCGGTACGGCCACAGCCATTCCTTGTTGGCGTAGACCTTGTCGGTGGTCACCAGCACACAGGCCCGCACGCAACCGACCTGACGAATCGCTTCGAGCAGGTTGAGGGTGCCCATGACGTTGCTCGAATAAGTACCGAGCGGATCGCGATAGCCTTCGCGCACCAGCGGCTGCGCCGCCAGGTGCAGGACGATTTCCGGCTCGTTGTCGGCGATGATTTCCAGCAAGGCGCCGAGGTCACGCAGGTCGCCGCGCTGGTCGTTAATGCCTTCGTGCACGCGCGCCAGTTCGAACAGGCTCGGCTCGGTCGACGGGTCGAGGGAAAAACCGCTGACTTGCGCGCCGAGGCTTTGCAGCCACAGGGTCAGCCAGCTGCCCTTGAAACCGGTGTGCCCGGTGACCAGAACCCGCTTGCCGCGCCAGAACTCAGGACTCAGGCCCATTGCTTCCATGGGGCCTCCCCGCTCTGCCACAGTGCTTCGAGATGGTTTTTGTCGCGCAGGGTGTCCATCGGATGCCAGAAACCTTCGTGCTCGAAGGCTTTCAGTTGTTCGTCCTGAGCCAGTTGAGCCAAAGGCTCCGCTTCCCAGGTGGTTTCGTCGCCAGCAATGTAGGACAGCACTTTCGGCGACAGCACAAAGAAGCCGCCATTGATCCAGCCGCCGTCGCCGCGCGGTTTTTCGGTGAAGCCGAGGACCTGATCGCCGTGACGCTCGAGGGCACCGTAGCGGCCCGGCGGCTGCACGGCGGTGACGGTCGCCAGACGGCCGTGGCCCTTGTGGTAGTCCACCAGTTGCGCAATGTTGATGTCGGAAACACCATCGCCGTAGGTGAAGCAGAACGCCTCTTCATCCTTGAGGTAACGGCCGGCACGCAGCAGACGGCCACCGGTCATGGTTTCCTCGCCGGTGTCGATCAGGGTGACGCTCCACGGCTCGCTGTAGTTCTGGTGAACGTCCATGCGGTTGTTGCGCATGTCGAACGTGACGTCGGAAGTGTGCAGGAAGTAGTTGGCGAAGAAATCCTTGATCGCGTAGCCCTTGTAGCCGAGGCAGATCACGAAGTCGTGGATTCCGTGGGCGGAATACTGCTTCATGATGTGCCAGAGAATTGGCTTGCCGCCGATCTCGATCATCGGCTTGGGCTTGAGGTGCGACTCTTCACTGATGCGCGTGCCGAGGCCACCCGCCAAAATAACTGCCTTCATCGTCTCCCCTCTTCTACGTCACAGGGCTCGGCCTCGCTGTTGCAGGCCTTTGCGGCTGAACCTTTGCCAGTCCGGGCGCAGGTGAATGACCGCGAGCGCTCGTTTTATGGCGATTTGAGGGGGACTTGCAGGAAACGCGCCAGCTCCGCCAGCCCTGCGTCGGCGAGGAAATGCAGGCATGAAAAAAGGGATGAATCCGTGGCCGGACTCATCCCTTTCATCAAGCTGTTTCAATCAATCGGACGGATCAGCCAAACATCGCGAATCCATCGATCGTGGCCGGCAGGTCGTAGATCTGGCCGTCAGCGGTCTGCAGATGCTCGATTTTGTTGTACCCGGCATACACGGCAGACTCGGCGTACCAGCCCTGCAGCTTCACGCCGCTGTCGGGAACGCCGACGCTGCCGTCGTTGGCGCCATGCAGATAGGCGTCATCACCGATGCGAGTGACGTTCAGCTGACTGAGATTGGCGACAGTATTCAGGATCAGCGTGTCATTGAGGTCCCAGCCTTCGTCCTGAATCGTTACCAGCCCGGTGGTGTTCACGACATAGGTGTCATCACCCGTACCGCCGAACGCGAAGCCGCCAGTGCCGGACTGGCCCGCCAGGTTGAGAACCAGCACGTCATGACCGCTGTCACCGAACAGCATGTAGTTGCTGCCGGTCCCGGTCAGCACGTCATTGCCTTCATCACCGTAGGCACTGCCGCGGTTGACCGTGACGGTGTCATCGCCCTCGTCTCCATGGGCCAATGTACCCAGGTCATTCACGGCACTGACGATGACGTCATCGCCCGAACCGCCAGACAGCATGTCGGCCTGCGCGACATTTGTGTCGAGACCGGATTTCAGTCCGCCATAGAGATAGTCATTGCCATCGCCACCCACAACCTGATCACTACCAGACCCGCCTTCGAGGACGTTGTCACCCGAGTCGCCTCGCAGGAAGTCATCGAACCGGCTACCGCGCAGCCCTTCAATATCGACGTAGGTATCGTAGAGCGCGATACCGCTTTGCGGCCCCCAGCCCAGCGAGGCGCTCAACCCTTCGTTGCTGTCGTCGTAGCTGACGATGTCGATACCGGCCCCGCCCTCAAAGCGATCACCGCCCGCGCCACCCGACAGGACGTCATTGCCGGCACCGGAGATGATTCTGTTGTCTTCGTCGTTACCGTATCCGGTGAAGTCCGCCGTGCCGGTGTAGGTCATGTTCTCGATGAACGCAGCCATGTGCATCGACGACAGGCTGGTGTTCAGCTGATCGATGCCACCGGGGAAATTCTGCTCGATGATGGTCACACCCTCGCTGTTGATCGTGTACACATCATCACCCGCGCCGCCCTCCAGGGTCAGGCCGCCGACGTTGGCGGTGAAGTGGTCAGCGAACGGCGTACCGATGACTTTCTCCACGTTCAGCAACGTGACATCCGGACCTGCCTGCTGACCGATGCCGATATTGACGCCATCCCAGGAGTGACGGTAGCTCACGGTGTCGTAGCCATCGGCGCCATCCACGATCATGGCGTTATCGAGCAGATACACCACGTCATCGAAATTCGATCCCTGAATCGCCTCGATGCCGGTGAAGGAGTCGCCATAGGCGATGGTCAATGCGTCGAAGTTCTCGAAGTCCAGGACTCTCACACCTTCGAGGCTGTCGGAATAGCTGACGGTATCGAAGCCTTCGCCACCCACGAAGTGATCAGCGCCGGCGCCGCCCCACAGCCAGTCGTTGCCGGCGCCACCGATGATCTCGTTGTCGCTGGCATTGCCGTAACCCTTGAAGTCGCCCGTGCCGGTAAAGGTCAGCTTCTCGATGAACGGGTCCATCTTGATGGTGTTGAGACGGGTGCGCAGCTCGTCGTAGCCGAGATAGCTTTCCTCGATGATCGTCACACCCTCGCTGCCGACGATATACACATCGTCACCGACACTGCCTTCCAGCGTCACGCCGGCCACATTGCTGGTGAAGGTGTCATTTTGAAAAGTGCCGAAGACCTTCTCCACGCCGATCAGCGTATCGACCTTGCCGTCAGCGGCAGTGACGGTCGTCGAGGTATCGTTGAACTCGACGCTCACCCCCGAGGACAAGGCGTAATAATTCGCCGTATCAAACCCTTCCCCGCCATCCAGCAGATCATTGCCGGCGCTTGCCAGCAACACATCATCCGACTCCAGTCCATAGAGTTGGTCATCACCGTCGGTGCCCAACAGGACATCCGCATCACTCGTTCCATTCACTACTGACATTTGCTTCTTCCTTGCATGGTTGTTGAATCCGCGAACCTGCCATCCCGGGCACACGCCGACCCTGCCTGCGGCAGCCATCCCGAATGAGCGAATAGAGAGATATCGACAGAAAAATCCCGATGCTTGAGGCCGTCGAGCAAAAAAGTATCGCGATTGATACAAATACGATTTTTGCGGCGAAAAAAAACAGGCGACTCGAAAGTCGCCTGTTTTCCAGAGGGGCCCGCGCGAACCGGTCAGTCCGCCAGCCAGCCCGCTTCCCAGTACCGCAGGTTGTCACCACGCAGCACGTAGTCGCGCAGTACGACTTCACGCAACTCATCACCCATGCGATAGCTGGCGTCCGGGTCGGCCAGGTGCATGCGGATCGCTTGCAACCACTCATCCGTGGTGTTGGTCTTGATCCGCGTGCAAGGCAGGTAGCCGCGATAGGCCTCGGTGTCGGTGCAGATCACCGGGTAGCCGCAGGCGCCATATTCCAACAGACGCAGGTTGCTCTTGCAGTCGTTGAAGATGTGGAATTCCAGCGGTGCCAGGGCCAGATCGAGGTTGAGGCTGGCCAGTTTCGCCGGGTACACGTCCAGGCCGATCACACCGTGGAACTCATGCATGTACGGACGCAAATCGTCCGGGCACATGCCGAAGAACACCCAGTCGACCTCATTCGCCAATTCGCGAACCACATCGGCGATGACAGCAAGGTCACCGTGGTGACTGGTGCCGCCACCCCAGCCGACCCGCGGTTTTTTCGACGTGCGGCGCTGGCTGCGCAGGTCTGACCACAGGTGTTTGGCCAACATGTTCGGAACAACGCGAATATCGTTGTGCATGCTCGACAGCGCATTACCCAGCGGTGCCGTGGACACCACGACCCGGTCGCACATGCCGATCGCACGACGCACCAGCGCCTCCATCTCATCCTTGCCCGGCATGTTGCGAATGTGGGCATTGCGATGAGGAACATGGATCACGTAGTCGTCGAGTTCGTAGATCCTGCGGGCGTTGGAATACTTTTGCAGGCTCGGAATCTCGTTGATCGGGCCTTCGGAATATCGTCCCTGCAAAATGATCACGTCCGGCGACTGACGCTCGACCTCGATGATGCTCGGCAGGTTGTAATGAATACGCCCCAGCGCCCGCCCTGCCGCTTCCAGCTCGATCAGCGGTTGCGTCACGCGGTAGTGACCGATGGCCGATGCGTTGACTGGCAGCGCGAGAATTTTCGGCAATTGCGGCTGCGAAAACGGACTCCAGCCAGTACGCAGTCCCGGATCGAGACGAAAGCTCGACCCGACAATCCCGTTCAACGACAGATTGGCGTTATACGCCGGATCGCGCGCCACAATCGGCAGCCAGCGCTTGTAGAAGACTTCCTGCTCCTGGGCGTGCAACGCCACTTCAGCGTCGTTCGCCGCTACGACCGGCTGTGCGCCGAGCGCCAGTTGGGCAAATGGCGTCCAGACCACCAGATAGCCTTCCTGACCAACGCGCAAGCACAGGTCGACCTCGTGCAGCGATTGCGCCAGATGCTCCTCATCCAGCCCGCCGACCGCTTCGAAAACCGACTTGCGCACCATCAGGCAATCGCTGCCGACAGCGCTCAGATCCTGTGTGACCAGCAGCCGGTACATGTAACCCGTCGCATGCATCGACTCGCCGTAGAACGGTACGCCCGCTGGTCCCTGCAGGCCGAGAATCAGACCGGCATGCAATACCCGACCATCCGGGTTGAAGATCTTGGCGCCCACCACGCCAACTTCCGGGCGTTGTGCATGATTGAGCATTTCCGTCAGCCAGTCACCGTGGGTGATCACACTGTACGGGTTGAGCAGCAGTACATACTCGCCGCGAGCCTGGCTGACCGTGACATTGCGCACTGCCGCCACATTGTCCTGCAGCGGGCAGTCAAGCACGCGAATCCGCTCGCTGCCCAATTGCGACATGCCGTCAAACCAGGCTTTCGCCTCGGCGGTCTCGCTGCCATTGTCGACCAGCAACAACTCATATTCGCCGTAGGCGGTTTTCTCCAGCAGGCTCTCGACGCAACGCTGTACGGCGGCCGTCTGATCCTTGCTGACGATGACGATCGACACCAGTGGCTGGCTCGCGTGGCGATAGTCCACACGGTTGAGCAACGCCGAACTGCCCCGGCGAATGTCATGCGAGATGCCCAGACGGTGCAGATGCGCCTCAAGCAATTGCGCGTTGTTGTCTGCCAGTTGCGGCTCCGACAACCACTTGGCCAGATCGAATGCCGACTCCAGCAGAATCTCGGAGATGTGACCGACTGCCTGCAAGCCGTCGTTCTCCACCATACGCAGCAAGACGTCGTGCGGGGCCAGCTCGCCGAACACGGAGTCAAAACCACCCAGTGCCAGGAAGCGTTCACGCTCGAATGCCAGCGCCCTGCCCACGTACGGATAGCTGCGCATCAGGTCCAGGTTGAAATCCGGCTTGAACACGGGCTCTGTGGATTCACCCTCGCTCAACCCGCCTTCATCGCTGTACAGACACATCAGCGTGCGCGAAAGCGCAATGCGCTCAGCCATCACCAACAACGCCGGCACGACCAGTCGATCACCGGCACGCAGCAGATAGAACCAGTCAGCGCCGTCCAGTTGCGGCAGCAGTTCATTGAGCTGCTGGCGCCAGTCATCCTGCAGCGGCATGCGCACGACCCGCTCATCCAACTGCGCTTCGGTGCAGGATGCCGACAATACGAGTGTCAGCTCAGGCACGTACTCCTGGGCGGCGAGCGATTGCAGGGTCAGTTCCAGGGCGGAAACGCTGCCCTGTTCGTCGATGATGACCGGCACGATCTTCGGAATGCGCGGCCAGTTGGCCATGGTCTCCGGGAGCAATTCACGCTGACCTTCGGTCAGGCTGCGGCACGCCAGCCATTGCGCGTACAGCTGGGCAAAGCTAACGCTGGCAATACCGACATGCCAATCCTGAGTGGTCTGCTTGGTGCCCAGCGTCCGGCTCAGCGGCAACTCTTCCCAGACCCGAGGCGATTCACCCGCCTTGGTGACCGGCAGATAGCGCACCCAACCCGGCGCAGGCGCCGACTCGCCACTGCGAGCCTTGAGCATCTGCGTCAACCATTGCCGCTCGACCATGGTCGCATCGCGCATCGCTTGCTGAGCGCTCAAACGCTCGGGGTACAGGCGCTCGACACTCAGAATGTGATTGGACACCACAAGGTTTGCGCGGCGCAGCAGGCACACATACAACGCAAAATCCAGGGAAGCGACAAAACAATGGCCCGGTTGTGTCAGGGCCGGAAGCAGTTCCAGCACATCGGCCCGGCGGAACAGGGCATTACTGAAGCCGCCAAGAATATTGACCGGGAAGTTTTCGAAAATGGCCAGCAGGTCTTCGCCCTTGAACAGACCGGACACCGGAGACAGCGGAGTATTTTCCAGTCGCGACGGCAGCGGCAGGTCGTCAGCGTCCCAAAACAGGCGCTGAGCCAACACCAGATTGACATCTGTCTGATCGATGAGCGTTTGTGCCTGACTTTCGATGCAGGTGATAAACAACTGATCGTCGTCGCACAGGAACTTGATGAATTCACCCTGCGCCTGTTCCAGGCACGCATGGAAGTTGCCGACCATCCCCAGCGTTTGGACATTGCGCACGTAGCGCACCGCAACCCCGGTACGCTCGATGATCGACGCAACAGTTTGCTCGATCTCGTCGCCACGACTGTCGTCACAGACAATGATCTCAAGATTGCCGTAAGTCTGACTCACGGCACTGTTCAAGGCCCGTTCGAAAAAACGTGGATTGAAGGCAGGGATAACAAGACTGACAAGGGGGAGTGAATTCACGGCGGACTCGCAAGCGGCGGGAACCCGCCCGGAACAGCGAGCCCTTTGAAGCCGCAAAAGAAGAACAATAAGTACAGAGCAGTCAGAGCAACCGGGCGCTCGCGCGCCCGGTCAGCATCAGATCTTGTTGAACAGGCCCAACTGGCTGATTTTGCTGAATGCCAGTTGCGAGGCCTGCAGCATGGTCTGCTGCAAGGTCAGGCGGGTCATCACCTCGGCCGGATCCGAATCACGGATCGAACCCTGGGTCGTGGTGTTCGCCTGGATCAGACTCTGGTTGGTGGTGTCCTGATCATCCAGCGACTGACCGCGAGCACCGATCGAAGTGACGGCCGCGCCGATCTGCGTGGAGGCGCTGTCGAGGTTACCCAGGGCCGATTCCATGGCACCCTGGAATTTCTGCTTGGTGACCGGGTCGGCATCGACCGGCAGGTTCAGCGCCGCGACCATCTGGCCCAGGGTGTCGAGCACGTTCTGGGTCTGGTGGTTGTTGGACTGGATCGAGAACTGATCGCCCGCGCCCGGCGTGCCGCCGATGGCGAAGGTCACGCCCGCCGCCGTGGCGTTTGCACCAACCATGGTGCCCGACGAAATCGGCTTGCTGTCAGCGGTGACCGGCGCCGCGTACAGATCGAAGTCAGTGGCGCTGGTGAACTTCAGGATCGCACCGCCGCCCGACGGGAACGTGGCGTCGTAGGCGCCCTGGTTGGTCACGCTGGAGCCGGTGATGACCGCGGTGGACGGGTTGCCGGGGCTGCGCGCCGTGGTGAACGAGTCCGGAGTGACGGACAGCTGAAAGCTGTGACCGGCGATGACCGCGTCCGGGTTGGTGTCACCAGGCTTGAGGTTGATGTTCAACTTCAGGTCGACGCCACGGAAGCTGACCGTCTGGTTCGTGCCGTTGCTGTTGCTGATCAGCCCGTTCTGGCTAGCCTCGGACGTCACGTCGTTGCCCAGGGCATCGGTGATCTTCAGCTGAGTGCTGCTGAGAAAGTCCACGGTGTACGGTTGGCCGGCCGCGAACTTGGCGTTGTACGTCGCAGCGGTGCCAACGATACCGTTGGTCAGTACCACGCGACCATCGTCGACCAACGGAGCGGTCATGCTGGTCTGCGTGCGGGCAGTATTGATGGTCTGCTGGAACGCGTCCCAACCGGTAGTGTTGGTGGTCACCGACATGCCGTCGCCAATGCCCAGGTTGATCTGGGTCTGGTCGCCGTTGTAGGTGTAGGTGCCATCGACGTTTTGCGAGTACGGCGCCGTGTCGGTCTTGGAACCGGAGAACATGTAGTTGCCGTTGGCATCCTTGGAGTTCATCAGGCCCAGCACTTGTTGCTGGATCTGGCTCAGCTCTGCCGCATAAGCCTTGCGGTTATCGTCGGTGGCGATGCCGTTGTTGGCCGCCAGACCGATCTCCTTCGCGCGCTGCAAAGCGGTGGTGATGGAGTTCAGCGTCGACTCCTGCACGGTCAGCGAGTTCTTGGTGGTATCGATGTTGCCCTGATACTGCTCCAGCATCGAGGCCTGCTGCCCCAGCTTGAGCAGGCGCCCGGCGCCGATCGGATCGTCGGCGGCGGTGTTGATGCGCTGCAGGCTGCTCGCCTCGTTGGCGGTAGCGACAGTCTTGCTGTAGTTACGCTGATATTGGGCAGCTTGTGTCGCGTAATACTGGGCGGTGGAAATGCGCATGAATTACGGCTCCTTAAAGACTGTTGATCAGCGTTGCGAAGGTTTCCTGCGCAGCCTTGATGATTTGCGAAGAGGCGGTGTAGTACTGCTGATACTTGACCAGGTTGCCGGTTTCTTCGTCCAGGTTGACCTGGGACAGCGAATCGCGCGCGCCTTGTGCCTGATCCAGAATCACCGTGGTGGCTGCACTGTCGGACTTGCTCTGAGCGGCCTTGGTACCAACATTGGTCACCAGTTTGTTGTAGGCGTCGGTCAGGCTGATGCCCTTGCTTGCCGTGCCGGTATCCACGGTCTGCTTGGTCTGCAGGCCGACCAGCGCCTGCGCGTTGCGGTTGTCCGAAGAAGCGGCGCCGGTCAGGTTGATCGTGAAGGTTTCGCCTGGTTTCGGCGTCGCGCCCACGGTGGTCTGAACGGTGAAGGTTTTCTGCACGTTCGGCGTGACCGAGGTATCCATCACCGGAGCCCCGGTGGAATCGACCATGCCGATTTTCAGGTTCAGGGTGTTGGCCTGCCCCGGCACGATGGTGCCGGTACCGATGGTGAAACCCTTGGCATCGACCATGTTGTACGACTGGCTGCCGCTGGTGACCGCACCCATGACCAGCTTGACCGGCGTCGAATACTTGAGCGCATTCTGCAACTCGGCCTGGGAGGCCGGGTTGGTGATGTCGAGGGTGTCGACCAGCGTCGGCTGAGTGTAGGTGCCGGAATTGTTGGCACTGGCCACGCCGGTCAACGGTGCTGCCGCCGCGATTTTCTTCGGATCGGTGAGCACGGTCTGAATCGTGGATCCTGCGTTGCGGGTCGGCGTCACCTTGAAGGTGTCACCGGCGCTCAGCGCACCGCCATTGAGGGCCAGGGTGAAACCGTCGATCACTGGCGGTGGCGTGGTGGTGGTGCTGAACGAACCCATGTCGGTGCCATCGGAGCGCTTGACCGAATAGTCGGTGGCGCTGGTGAAGGTGACCTGGTAATCGCTGGTGGTCAGCTTGCCGGTGTCCTTGATGGTGACGTTCAGGTTGCCCGAACCCGCGCTGTTGCCTGCCGAGGCAATGCTGCGCTGGCTGATCAGCGCAGCACTGTTGATGTCGTTGAAGATCGGCGCGCCGAAGTCACCGTTCTTGTCAATGCCCTGGGCTTGCTGGCGGTTCATCTGGTCAGCAATGACCAGCGCGACACGACCCAGTTCGTTGAGCGAAGGGTTGAGCACTTCATTGCGATAGGTCAGCAGACCGCCGATTTCACCGCCATTCATCACCGAAGTGATGTCGATGGTGCTCGAGCCACGATCCATCTGAATGGCCATGCGCGACGGGTCATCCTTGCTCGGCACGGTGCTCAGGGTGTTGGTGGTGTTGCCGACGACCAGCGGCTGACCGCTGCCGACGTAGACGTCGAAACTGGTGCCGCGTTCGACGACTTGTGCACCGGTCAACTCGGAGAGCTGGCGCACGGCTTCGTTACGGCTGTCGAGCAGGTCGTTCGGTTGGCCGCCGCTGGTGGAGACCTCACCGATTTTCTGGTTCAGGTTGGCAATCGAGGTGGCCAGTTTGTTCACCTGGGCAGCCATGTCCGCCAGGTTGCCGTTGATCGTGGTGTTCTGATCGTTCAGCTGTTTGGCCAGGGCATTGAAGCGGCTGGTCAGCGCCTGTGCACCGGTCAGCACCGACTGACGGGAAGTGTCGTCGGTCGCCGAGGTCGCTACACCCTGCATCGAGGTGAAGAATTTCTGCAGCACACCGGTCAGGCCAGTGTTGGTATCGGACAGCGAGGCGTCCAGCGCGGTCGCCTGAGCACCGTAGGCGGCCGCTTCGCTGTTGAGCGAAGTGGCGGTGTGCAGTTGAGTTTCGAGGTAAGAGTTGTACACCCGGCGCACGTCCGCCAGGGTGGTGCCCGTACCGATGAACACGTTGCCACTCTGGATCGAGGACTTGGTGCTCTGCACGGTTTGCTGGCGTGAATAACCGGCGGTGTCGACGTTGGCAATGTTGTTACCTGTCACAGCCAGAGAGGACGAACTCGCGGCCAACCCCGACATCCCGATATTGAGCAAACTCATGATTCAAACCTTACCTTGTGTTTATAAAGGCGTTGTTGAAACGCCGGCCGCAGCGTAGCTCTGATTGACCGTCATCTGCCTGGCAATCTGCGAAATCTTCGTCGCGTAGTTCGGGTCGGTCGCGTAACCGGCCTTTTGCAATTCGCGTACAAACTGTTCTGGGTTATCGGCCGACTTCAGCACATCTTGATAGCGATTATTGCTCTGCAGCAAAGTCACCAGATCGTGGAAGCTGTCCTTGTAGGAGGCGTAGGAACGGAACTCGGCCGTCTCCTTGACCATCTGCCCGTTGCGGAATTCGCTGGTGATCGCCCGGGCCGAATCGCCCTTCCAGTTGCCACTGGCCTTGATCCCGAACAGGTTGTGACTGCTGCTGCCGTCCTGGGCGCGCATGACCGACTTGCCCCAACCGGTTTCCAGTGCAGCCTGAGCCACCAGATAACGCGGATCGACGCCAATGCGCGCTGCGGCTTCCTTGGCCATCGGCAGCATGGTGTTGACGAATTCGTCGGCGTTGCTGAAGGCGCGCTTGGCCGGTGCCAGCGGAATCTGCGCCATGGCGCGACCATAGATCTGCATCTGTCCGCCAGAGGCTTTGTCTGCCTCGGCACGGGCCAGCCAGTCGCCGTTGTACAGCGGGCCGGAACCGGTGGCAGCGGCCGTCGCGGCACGCTGCGGCAGTTGCGTGGACGCGGTCGCCGTAGCCGAAGGCACCAGGCCGGCGAGCAAGCGATCAGCCAGTTTCGGTGGCAGGGCCAGACGACGCTGGTTGATCATTTCCATGTCGTTGCGATGGGCCAGCTGGGTATTCGGCGCATGCACCGAACGCGAAGCCCACAACGGACGCTCGCCATTGAGGCGGGACAGCGGACCGCTGGTGGCCACTGTGCCGGCGGCAATCGGCGTGGGCACCGCAGCAGCCTTGGCCAGGGCCTCTTGCTGCTTGGCGGCGGACGCGGCAGCGGCCTCACCCGGCGCCATCGGTTTGTTCTTCGACATCTGCTTCATCAGCACGTCGGCCAGGCCGATACCACCGCCCTCGCGGGACAGGGAAACAGCCAGTTGCTGGTCGTACATTTCCTGATACTGCTTGGCTGCCGGGGTGTTGAGCGGATTGTCCTGGCCCAACGCTTCAGTGGCCGAACGCATCGACTTGAGCATCTCACCAAGGAACAGCGATTCGAATTCCTGCGCCACCTTGCGCATGTTCCCGTCGCTGTTCTTGTCGCCAACCTTGAGCTGATTCAGACGATTGAGGTCGGAGTACGAACCCGAATCGCTGCTGCTGACCAGACCGCTTTTGCGCATATCCATGAGTGCGGTCCTCAGATCACGATCAGGTCGGCTTGCAACGCGCCGGCCTGCTTCAGTGCTTCGAGAATGGCCATCAGGTCACCCGGCGCCGCGCCGACCTGGTTCACCGCACGCACGATTTCGTCGAGGGTGGTGCCCGGGCCGAACTTGAACATCGGCTTGGCTTCCTGCTGAGCATTCACACGCGAGCGCGGGACCACGGCCGTCTGACCATTGGACAGCGGGCCCGGCTGGCTGACGATCGGGTCTTCGGTGATGGTCACGGTCAGGCTGCCGTGGGTCACGGCGGCCGGCGACACCTTCACGTTCTGGCCGATGACGATGGTGCCGGTACGCGAGTTGATGATGACTTTCGCCACCGCCTGACCCGGGTCGACTTCGAGGTTTTCCAGGATCGACAGATAGTCGACGCGCTGGCTCGGATCGAGCGGCGCAGTGACGCGAATCGAGCCGCCATCGATGGCCTGGGCGACGCCAGGGCCGAGCATGTCGTTGATCTTGTCGACGATGCGCTTGGCAGTGGTGAAGTCGGAACGGTTGAGGTTCAGCGTCAGACTGTTGCCCTGGTTGAAACCGCTCGGCACCGAACGCTCAACCGAGGCTCCGCCCGGGATGCGACCGGCCGACGGAACGTTGACGGTGATCTTCGAACCGTCACGACCTTCGGCATCGAAACCGCCGACCACCAGGTTGCCCTGAGCGATGGCGTAGACATTGCCATCGATACCCTTGAGCGGGGTCAGCAACAGGGTGCCGCCGCGCAGGCTCTTGGAGTTACCGATGGACGAAACGGTGATGTCGACCTGCTGACCCGGTTTGGCGAACGCCGGCAGATCGGCACTGACCGACACCGCCGCGACGTTTTTCAGCTGCACGTTGCCCGATCCCGGCGGCACCTTGATGCCGAACTGCGAGAGCATGTTGTTGAAGGTCTGCAGGGTGAACGGGGTTTGCGTGGTCTGGTCGCCGGTGCCGTTAAGCCCGACCACCAGGCCGTAGCCGATCAACTGGTTGGAACGCACGCCGGAAATGCTGGCGATATCTTTCAGCCGCTCGGCGTGGGCACCAAAGGCTGCGGACATCAACGCCGCAGCGAGCATGAGGCTCTTGAAATTCAACGTAGCCACCTAGAAAGGGAACAGCGGGCTGAGGAAGAAACGGTCGAACCAGCCTGGCTGACTCGCATCGGCAAACGAACCGGTGCCCGAATAGGTGATGCGCGCATCGGCGACCCGGGTCGACGACACCGTGTTGTCGGTGGCGATGTCATCGGCGCGTACGAGACCGGCGATCCGCACCAGCTCATCACCGGTATTGAGGGTCATCCACTTCTCGCCGCGCACGGCGATGATGCCGTTGGGCAGCACATCGGCGACGGTCACGGTGATCGAACCGGTCAGGGTGTTGCCCTGGGCCGCCTTGCTGTCGCCCTTGGTCGCACGGTCGCCACTGTAGCCGACGTCCAGGCTCAGATCGTTACCACCCAACGGGTTGTTGGTGGTGCCACTGCCGCCGAACAGCGAAGTCAGGCCGATGCCGGTCTTGCTGTTCTTGGCCACTTGCGAGTTGGCGTTCTTGCTGGCCTGAGTCTTCTCGTTCAGGGTGATGGTGATGATGTCACCGACCCGGAACGCCTTGCGGTCGCTGTACAGGTTCTGTTCGAAACCGGCCTGATAGATCGAGCCGTTGTTGGCGGCCGCCGGCAACGGCGTACGCGGCAACACCGGAGCGTAGTAAGGGTCATTGGGCTTGGGCGTCGGAGCGACGCAGCCCGCGAGCGAGACCACCCCACCCAATGCCAGAACAGATACGAAGCGCTTCATGACCCTTACCTCACGGTGTTGCAGGCGGCCTCATGACCGCCTCATAGACTTGATTACAGATTCTGCGTTACGAACGAGAGCATCTGGTCGGCGGTGGAGATCACCTTGGAGTTCATCTCGTACGCGCGCTGGGTGGTGATCATGTTGACCATCTCTTCCACGGTGCTGACGTTGGAGGTTTCCAGGGTGTTCTGCAGGGTGGTACCGAAACCGTTCAGGCCCGGAGTGCCGACTTGCGGCGCACCGGAAGCGGCGGTTTCCAGGAACAGGTTGTTGCCCACCGCTTGCAGACCGGCCGGGTTGATGAAGTCGGCGGTTTGCAGGTTGCCGATCACCTGGGCGGCCGGGTTGCCGGCAACGGTGATCGATACGGTGCCGTCGCGGCCGACAGTGAAGGTCTGGGCGTTGTTCGGGATGACAATCGCCGGCTCCAGCGCGAAACCACTGGCGTTGACGATCTGGCCATTGGAATCGAGGTGAAAAGTACCGTCACGGGTGTAGGACGTGGTGCCGTCCGGCTGCAGGATCTGGAAGAAGCCACGACCATCGATGGCCATGTCCAGCGGCTGCTCGGTGGTTTGCAGGCTGCCGGCGGTGAAGTTTTTCTGGGTGCCGACAATGCGCACACCGGTACCCACTTGCAGACCCGACGGCAGTTCGCTGTCCTGGGTCGACTGGGCGCCTGGCTGACGCTTGATCTGATACAGCAGGTCCTGGAACTCGGCGCGGTCACGTTTGAAACCCGTGGTCGACACGTTTGCCAGGTTGTTGGAAATGGTAGTCAGGTTGGTGTCCTGGGCGGACAGACCGGTTTTGGCAACCCATAGAGCCGGAAGCATTCGATTCTCCTCGTGCGCCTGTTTTACGGCGCGACGTTCTGATAATTAGCTGATCTGCAAGACCCGAGCCATGGCCTGGTCGTCGTCTTTGGCGGTGTTCATCATCTTGACGTGCAACTCGAACTGCTTGGCCAGGGCCAGCACCGAGGTCATCTCTTCCACGGCATTGACGTTGCTCGACTCCAGGAAACCCGACACCAGTTTGACGTTGGCGTCGGCCGGCGCAGGCTGGCCGTCCTTGGTGTAAATCGAACCGTCCAGGCCCTTGTTCATGTTCTTGATGTCCGGGTTGACCAGTTTGATCCGGTCGACTTCGGCCATGACGCGCGGGCCTTCGCCCATCGCACGGATACTGATGGTGCCGTCTTCACCGACTTCCACCTGCTGCTCCGGTGGAATGGCAATCGGACCGCCATTGCCCAGCACAGGCATGCCGTTGCCGGCGCGCAGTACGCCGAGGGCGTCGATGTTCAGGCTGCCGGTGCGCACGTAGCTTTCGCCGCCGTTGGGGTTCTGCACGGCAATGAAGCCGTTGCCGCTGACGGCCACGTCGAGGTCACGTCCGGTCTGCACCAGCGAGCCCGGGGTGAAATCGGTGGCGGGCCGCTCGCTCATGGCAAACGCACGCGCCGGAAAGCTGTCACCGAACACCGGCATCGAACGCGCCTGCTCCAGGTCGCGCTGAAAACCATTGGTGGAGATGTTCGCCAGGTTGTTGGCATGAGCCTTTTGCGCCAGTGCGTTCTGGCTGGCGCCGGTCATTGCCACATAAAGGTACTTGTCCACACTCTTTCCTCTGCATGCCGGACGTTTGCCGCCCACCGCTGTACTGCTGACCCACAAGCAATTTGCAGACCAACTTTTTTCTGGCGGCCAGGGACCCGATAAACAAAGGACTTGAGGGAATTGGCGGGGTTGGGGGGAATGTATCGAAGACGAAAAACCGGCGGTGTCATGCCGCTTGGCGGCAAACACCTGACCCTTATCAATTGATCGTTCCCACACTGCGTGAGGGATCAGCGTGGGAACGATCTGCGTGGGCGTGATCAGACGTTGCCTGACTCCTTGCCGACTTCGTACTCACGCAGCTTGTTGGCAATCGTGGTGTGCGAAACCCCGAGCCGCTTGCCCAGCTGCCGACTGCTCGGATGTTCGGAATACAGTCGCTCCAGCACCGCTTTCTCGAAGCGCCCGACAATCTCGTCCAACCCGCCCTCCAGCGAGAAGTCGCCAAGCGGCTGACGCACGCCATAGTCCGGCAGACGAATATGTTCGGCCTTGACCGTCCCGCCATCACACAGCGACACCGCCTGGAACAGCACGTTCTCCAGTTGCCGAACGTTGCCCGGCCAATGGTAGTGACTGAGCCGGTCCATTGCCGCCGGCGCCAGTTTCGGCAGCGGGCAACCGATCTGCCGGCTGGCCTGATCGAGGAAGTGCTCGACCAGCGGCGTCAAACCGTCGAGGCATTCGCGCAAGGGCGGAATGTGCAGCGACAGCACGTTCAAACGGTGATACAGATCCTGGCGAAATTCCCCTCTCGCACACAGCTCCGACAGATCCACCTGGGTGGCGCAGATCACCCGCACATCCAGATAAACCTCTTCATCACTGCCTACACGCCGGAAGCAGCCGTCCTGCAGGAAGCGCAGCAATTTCACCTGCAAGCGCGGGCTCATTTCGCCAACGCCATCAAGGAACAGCGTGCCGCCCGCCGTCAGCTCAAGCAATCCGAGCTTGCCTTCGGCCCGCGCCCCTTCAAAGGCGCCGGGGCCATAGCCGAACAGCTCGGTCTCGGCCATCGACTCCGGCAGCCCCGCACAGTTGAGCGCCATCAGCGGCGACTGCCCGCGCGGACTCGCCAGGTGACAGGCACGCGCCAGCAACTCCTTGCCGGTCCCGGTTTCACCTTCAATAAGAAGAGGCGCATCCAGCGGCGCCATGCGCCGGGCTTCGCGCACCACCGCCGCCATCACTTTCGAGCTCTGGAAGATACTGTCGAAGCCACGCAACTCTTGCTTGCGCACGTTATAGATGCGCTCGCCGACGCGGTCCGCCCGGTGCAAGGTCAGCACGGCACCGGCCATGGCCTCGCTGTCGTCGTGCTCCGATTGCAGCGGGGCGATGTCGGCCAGAAAGATGTCGCCCTTGACCTTGACCCGCATGCCGTTGATTCGCGATTTGTTGGCGCGCACCAGCTCCGGCAAGTCAAAGTCTTCGGCATAACGCGAGAGTGGAATCCCCGGCACCTCGTCGACCCGAACCCCGAGCAACTGCGCCGCCGCCCGGTTGGCGGCAACGATGGAGCCGCCCATGTCGATCGACAGCACCGGAAACTCCAGCGCACCGAGCAGCGCATTCAGCTCCATGTGTCGGCGCTCGCTGGGCATCAACCCGACACGCTTGACACCGAAGACCCCGGCGATGGCCTCGAATTTCGGTCGCAGCGCCTGGAACTGCAGGTTGATCAGATTCGGGCAATGCAGATAGATCGCGTTGCCGTGTTCACCGCCGACCTCACCGCGGGCGACGTTGATCCCGTACTCCACCAGCAGATTGAGGATGTCGCGCAGAATGCCGATGCGGTTCTGGCAGTGGACTTTGATACGCATATAAAGGCCCGAAACAGGTAAAGGGGCGGATTTTTCTCTGCCGCCCGCAAGATAGTCGTCAAAATTATGTGACAGACACTGGCCATTTCAAACCAGCCAATCACCGTAATCACGACTTATCGCACAAAGCGTAACGAAAAATTTACGACTTAAAGAGACTTTTCCTGCCTGACCGGCCATCAACCTGGTGCAACACGGCACACGCTGGGGTATTTCTCAGTCCATCGCAGGACATAACAAGAACGAATTCCCCTCGCAGGAGAGCAGTATGAAGCAGACGCAATACGTGGCCCGCGAGCCCGATGCGCAAGGTTTTATCGACTACCCCGCCGAAGAACACGCGGTGTGGAACACGCTGATCACCCGCCAGATGAAAGTGATCGAGGGTCGGGCGTGCCAGGAATACCTGGACGGTATCGAAAAACTCGGCCTGCCCCACGACCGCATCCCGCAACTGGGCGAGATCAACAAGGTACTCGGCGAGACCACCGGCTGGCAGGTTGCCCGCGTCCCGGCGCTGATCCCCTTCCAGACCTTTTTCGAATTGCTCGCCAGCAAGCAGTTTCCGGTGGCCACGTTCATTCGCACCCGTGAAGAACTGGACTACCTGCAAGAGCCGGACATTTTCCACGAGATCTTTGGCCACTGCCCGCTGCTGACCAACCCGTGGTTCGCCGAATTTACCCACACCTACGGCAAGCTCGGCCTGCAAGCGACCAAGGAAGAACGTGTTTATCTGGCGCGTCTGTACTGGATGACCATCGAGTTCGGCCTGGTCGACACCCCGCAAGGCAAACGCATCTACGGCGGCGGCATCCTTTCTTCGCCGAAAGAAACCGTTTATTCGCTGTCGGACGAGCCCGAGCATCAGGCCTTCGATCCGCTGGAAGCCATGCGCACGCCGTACCGCATCGACATCCTGCAACCGTTGTATTTTGTCCTGCCGAACCTCAAGCGCCTGTTCGACCTGGCTCACGAAGACATCATGGCCATGGTCAAGCAAGGCATGCAGCTGGGTCTGCACGCACCGAAGTTTCCACCGAAACCAAAAGCTGCGTGAACCGTGGCTTTTACTTACAAGTGAGTCTGTCAGTCGTCGCGGCTTTGGTTTAGCGTGACGACATTGACGACCGTAACAGCTCTTATAAAAAAGACATCCGATCTCAGGAATCAAACCATGTCCACTTTGAACCAAGCCCATTGCGAAGCGTGCCGTGCCGATGCCCCACAAGTCAGCGATGAAGAACTGCCGATCCTGATCAAGCAGATCCCTGACTGGAACATCGAAGTACGCGACAGCATCATGCAGCTGGAAAAAGTCTTCCTGTTCAAGAATTTCAAGCACGCGCTGGCCTTCACCAACGCCGTCGGCGAGATCTCCGAGGCCGAAGGTCATCACCCGGGCCTGCTGACCGAATGGGGCAAAGTCACCGTGACCTGGTGGAGCCACTCGATCAAAGGCCTGCACCGCAACGACTTCATCATGGCCGCGCGCACTGACGAAGTGGCCAAGACTGCAGAAGGACGCAAGTAATGCACTTCGACGCCATCGGCCGGGTGCCCGGCGACCCGATCCTCGGCCTGATGGAGGCCTACGCGCAGGATTCCAACCCGCGCAAGTTCGACCTCGGCGTGGGCGTCTACAAGGATGCCCAGGGCCTGACGCCGATCCCGGAGGCGGTGAAAATCGCCGAGGCGCGTCTGGTCGAGAGCCAGGACACCAAGACCTACATCGGTGGCCATGGCAATCCGCTGTTCGGCAAAGTCATCAATGAGCTGGTGCTCGGTGCCGATTCGGCACTGATCGCCGAGCAACGTGCCGGCGCCACCCAGACCCCGGGCGGCACGGGTGCCCTGCGTCTGGCAGCGGATTTCATCGCGCAATGCCTGCCGGGCAAAGGCGTATGGCTGAGCAACCCGACCTGGCCGATCCACGAAACGATTTTCGCGGCCGCCGGGGTCAAAATCAGCCATTACCCGTACGTCGGCAGCGACAACCGTCTCGACGTCGATGCAATGCTCGCCGCGCTCAATGAAGTGCCGAAAGGTGATGTGGTGCTGCTGCATGCGTGCTGCCACAACCCGACCGGTTTCGACCTGAGCCACAACGACTGGCAGCGGGTGCTGGACGTGGTGCGCAGCCGCGATCTGCTGCCGCTGATCGACTTTGCCTACCAAGGCTTTGGCGACGGTCTGGAGCAGGATGCATGGTCGACCCGGCTGTTCGCCGCCGAGTTGCCCGAGCTGCTGATCACCAGTTCCTGCTCGAAAAATTTCGGCCTTTACCGCGACCGCACCGGTGCGCTGATCGTCTGCGCGAAAAGCGCTGACAAGCTGATCGACATCCGCAGTCAGCTGGCCCACATCGCCCGCAACCTGTGGTCGACGCCACCGGATCACGGCGCCGCTGTCGTCGCCACGATCCTCGCCGACCCGGAGCTGAAACGCCGCTGGGCCGACGAAGTGGAAGCCATGCGTCTGCGCATCGCACAGTTGCGCAGTGGCTTGGTGGAAGCGCTGGAACCGCACGGTCTGCGCGAGCGTTTTGCGCAAATTGGCGTGCAACGCGGGATGTTCTCCTACACCGGCCTGTCGCCGGAACAAGTGAAAAACCTGCGCGAGCATCACAGCGTTTACATGGTCAGCTCGGGCCGGGCCAACGTCGCCGGGATTGATGCGACGCGCCTCGACCTGCTGGCCGAAGCGATCGCCAACGTCTGCAAATAACCCCATCCGTGATCGTTCCCACGCCGAGCGTGGGAACGATCATCGCGAGCAGGCTCCCCCCCCACATTTGCCCTGCGTCACCCTGTCGCACTTGTCTAGACAATCCCGCCCGTCGAAACAAATGGATTTAAAAATCTGTTTGTCACTTTTCCTGCTGTATCCTTCGCAGGCTTTCTGAAAGCGCGGATCTACCAGATCTATCAACAGACTTAGCGAGGAGCGCAACCATGCACGAGATTCCGAATCTCCCCTTCCCAAGCCTGCACGAAACTGAGCAGACGACCACGCAACAAGCCGGCGCCCAACAGCCCGAGCCGAAAGAAGCCGCCGAAAGCCGTCCGGCCGACAGCGAAGAGTAAGTAATACCCGCCGTACAGACCGTGTGGAAAGCGCTAACATGCGCTTTCCACACTGCCTGAAGCCGAGCCCGCCATGACCGAAGAATCCTTTGACGAACACCAGGCCGCAATCCTCATCGGCGCCACCGAGAAGATGATCGAGATCTGGAGCCGCCTCTCGCCCGAGAAACAGGCCGCCCTGCTCGCCCGTTTCGGCAGCGAAGAAAACGCCCTCGCGGCACTGGTCACCACGCAACTGGTCGCTCCGGCCAAATAGTTTTACTTTTCCCCGCCGCAGAATCGTCCACGCCGGTATCATGAGCAGCCTATCTATTCTGCTCTCCCCGTGGATCGTTACTCATGTCGTCCTCTATGCCAGAACCCCAGCGCCCCCTGGCGGTCACGCTGCAAGTCGTTTCCATCGTCCTGTTCACCTTCATTGGTTACCTCAATATCGGCATTCCGTTGGCCGTACTGCCGGGCTATGTGCACAGCGACCTGGGTTTCGGCGCGGTCATCGCCGGTCTGGTAATCAGCGTGCAATACCTTGCCACCCTGCTCAGCCGTCCGTATGCCGGCAAGATCATCGACAACCAGGGCAGCAAACGTGCGGTGATGATTGGTCTGGCCGGTTGCGGCTTGAGCGGTGTGTTCATGCTGATCTCCGCATGGACGCCCAACCTGCCGATGCTCAGCCTGATCAGTCTGTTCGTTGGTCGCCTGGTACTCGGCAGCGCGGAAAGTCTCGTCGGTTCCGGATCGATCGGCTGGGGCATCGGCCGCGTCGGCGCGGCCAACACGGCCAAAGTCATCTCGTGGAACGGCATCGCCAGTTACGGCGCGCTGGCGATCGGTGCGCCGCTCGGGGTGTGGCTGGTCAGCCGTTTCGGCCTCTGGAGCATGGGCGTGAGCATTCTGCTGCTCGCAACGCTGGGAGTGCTGCTGGCCTGGCCGAAGACCGCTGCGCCGATTGTCGCCGGCGAGCGCCTGCCGTTCATGCACGTACTGGGGCGTGTCTTTCCACACGGCTGCGGCCTGGCACTGGGCTCGATCGGTTTCGGCACCATCGCCACCTTCATCACGCTGTATTACGCCACCCGGCATTGGGATAACGCGGTGCTGTGCCTGAGCCTGTTCGGCGCCAGCTTCATCGGCGCGCGACTGCTGTTCGGCAATCTGATCAACCGTCTCGGCGGCTTTCGCGTAGCGATTGCCTGTCTGTCGGTGGAAACCCTCGGCCTGTTGCTGCTATGGATCGCACCGGATGCACACTGGGCGCTGGCCGGCGCGGCATTGAGCGGTTTCGGCTTCTCGCTGGTGTTCCCGGCACTGGGCGTAGAGGCGGTGAACCTGGTGCCGGCCTCCAGCCGTGGGGCGGCGGTCGGCGCCTATTCGTTGTTCATCGATCTGTCGCTGGGGATCACCGGCCCCCTGGCCGGGGCGATTGCGTCGGGCTTCGGTTTTGCCTCGATCTTCCTGTTCGCTGCCATTGCCGCACTGAGTGGCCTGGCGCTGAGCATCTATCTGTATCGCCACACATCAAAGTACCGCGAAGACTAGAAATCCACCTTGCCCCGCCCGGCCTTGATACTGCCCCGCTTGGTTTTCGATTCGAGCCGACGTTTCTTTGAACCCAGCGTCGGCTTGGTCGGCCGGCGCTTCTTCTCGACCTTGGTAGCGCTGAGAATCAGCTCGATCAGGCGCTCCAGCGCATCGGCGCGATTCTGTTCCTGCGTGCGGTATTGCTGGGCCTTGATGATCAGCACGCCATCGCTGGTGATGCGGCTGTCACGCAGCACCAGCAAGCGCTCCTTGTAGAACTCGGGCAAGGACGAGGCCGGAATGTCGAAGCGCAGGTGCACGGCGCTGGAGACCTTGTTGACGTTCTGCCCACCGGCCCCCTGGGCGCGGATAGCGGTCAGTTCGATCTCGGCATCCGGCAGATGCACGTTATTGGAAATCTTCAGCATTGCATTCTCATCGTAGAGCCTGGCGCTACACCGCATCTGTAGAAACTACGGTCAGCAGGACCCTGGGTGTGCTTTCAGTGTCGCGCCTTTTCACTATACACGGCGACTATCAGGCGAAACGGGAAAACGCTTGGGAGAAAATGCCACGTCAATAGGGGGGTATTCGTCAGTGCCAATGAGCGCCGTACTACGTAGAATATCGCCACGGCAATGAGCAACCGGGACAAGCCCCCCTCGATTATTGTTCGAATATTGCATTTACCCTTTCCATGCAGGAAGCATAATCATGAGCAATAAAGCAGTCATCGTATTTAGCGGCGGACAGGATTCAACAACCTGCTTGATCCATGCCTTGACCCATTACGATGAGATTCACTGCATCACATTTGACTATGGCCAGCGCCATCGCGCGGAAATTGAAGTTGCACAGCAACTGGCAAAAGAACTTGGCGTGACCGTGCACAAGACCATGGATGTGTCGCTGCTGAATGAACTGGCCATCAGCAGCCTGACCCGCGACAACATTCCGGTTCCGACCATCAACAGTTCAGGAGAAAGCCTGCCCAGTACTTTTGTACCCGGCAGAAACATCCTGTTTTTGACCCTGGCTTCCATTTATGCGTATCAGGTACAAGCCAGAACCGTCATTACCGGCGTTTGTGAAACAGACTTTTCGGGTTACCCGGATTGCCGGGATGACTTCGTCAAGGCATTGAACAAAGCCCTGGAACTGGGCATGGACTATCAATTGACCCTGGACACTCCGCTGATGTGGCTGAACAAAGCGGAAACCTGGGCCCTGGCCGACTACCATCAACGACTGGAGTTCATTCGGGACCAGACACTGACCTGCTACAACGGCATCAAAGGTAACGGCTGCTCCAATTGCGACGCGTGTAACCTTCGTGCCAAAGGCCTCAATGAATACCTGAACAACAAAGATCAGGTTACGCACAGCCTGAAAGCAAAACTGAATCTGAACTGAATATTCGACGACACAACAAGCGCTCACCCGGTATGACATAACCGATACACCCGGTGAGCGCCATTCTGCATTATTGCGCCTGACCGCCAGTCAGGTACTTCTTGAACAATGCCCTTGCCCCATAAGCAGGCAATACATTAAAGAAAGCAAAGCCAACCTTTATCGCAATCTGAACGTAGATCATGTTCAGTATCGCGCTGGTTTCCATCGCACCATAAAACGCGATGAAGCAGAAAAGAAAGCTGTCGATGATTACCGCAAACAACGTACTTAAAAACACGCGCAAGAACAGAAATCTGGAATTTGTGAGTTCCTTGATTTTGCACAGCAAATACGAGTTTATATTTTCGGAAACCAGAAATGAAACAGAGGAAGCTACCAGGACAGAAGACAACTGGCCAATGACATCATTGTAAGGGCCATCGAGCTTCCAGCCAGGCAATCCGGGGAGATGAGTCGTGATGGCCAGCAGGATGATGATGGCCGCGTTGCTGATGAAAGCAAAGAGAATCGCTTTTCGCGCAAGCCTGAGACCGAACGTTTCATTCAACAGATCGACGATCAGAAACGTCAGCGGATAAAGAAAAGTCCCAGGCGTTACGATAATGTCCAGGGACTCCAGATAGATCGGCTTGGTCGCGGCGATACTGGTAAAGATATACAGCGTAAACAACATGAGGTTCAGAATGATATAGATCATCCAGGAACTCTCATGGCGATCATTCAGCTCATAAGCGGTCAGCGCCCCTCCCTGGGAATAAAATTTCTTGTACAGATTCTTTATTTCCAGCTTGTTCAGATTATCCATAATCTCACTATTCAACACTTCACTCAGTTTTATTTTAATTATCTTGCCTGTCGCAATCACCATGATGACGGCCAGGCTTTTACCGTTTTCAAACCCCAATAGCTTGTACTTGCTGTTTTCCATTCCAACACTACAGCCCATTAAATCGTTCCTCGATTATATCCCCGATAACACAAATACGATCCGTGGCAACGCCAGTCTCTCTGGATATCAGCAGCCTGTTCGTGGCTTTGTCATACAGCAGCTTTTCCCTGTCGCTACTCGAAGAACCTTTCTGAACGATCAATAGATCGCCCGGTTCATTCAATCCACTGATCTCGTTTTCCAGCAGCACACCTATCAAATTGAAAGAGGCGCCAAAATAATAAGTCAATGGATAAACCGTGGCCAACTCGCCAATTCTCTTGTCCAGATTCTGGATCACCAGACTCTCTTTCAGAACAGGCACTGCCGCCGGATTCATGTTCCCTTGCGGCGAGATACTGCTTTCTATTATCTCCTTCTCTTCAAAATCGATGGTTTCTATTTCTTCATAGGAAACACCAAAGAAATCGGAAATCTTGCGAACCGTGGACTGCTGCACATTGACCACCTTCCCCTCGAGGATGTTATAGATGGTCGTTCTGGTCAGGCCACTGGAGTTACACAAGGACAGCTGCGTCTCCCCACGACTTTTTATCAGGTACTTGATATTGTTTTTCAGATTCTCCGATCTTTCTCTTCTGTGCATGAGTTACTGACCGCCCATTTATAACTGTAATGAAAACACACCCTGAATGATGACTCACGGGTACTCACATCAGGTCGTTGATTACAGTTGCATCCCTGTCAAAACCGCGAGAGATCATAGCATCCTCCATCCTTGAGTGACCGAAACCGGGGCGACTCATCCAGACTTGCAGACTCACCTGCAAGCTGTACTGACGTGTTAGTTCCCGCTGCCTTCCCCTTCACCACCGCAAAGCGGCGACGGTCGCCCTACAGCTTTACACCTTGAGCCCTGCAAAAAGAATCATTTTCTTTGAACAATGTTCATTTTTTTGATTAATTTTTCTCGCGTTCACAAACAAAAAAACTATGATGCTTCAAGCTGTCCCTCGTCACGGTAACCCGCAGAGGAAATCAGGCAGTGGCTACCTGTACAGACGTTGGTTTTGCGCGCATCGGCGCCGGAACACGGATCCGCCTGTACAGCTTGTGGCGATACATGGATGTCGGCACACGCAAAACCAGGAAAGTCGCGCTGTTGTTCGCGGCGCGCAACAAACAGGGAAGGAATACAAAGAATGCCGGTCAATACTCAACTGCTTACGACCCAGGCCGACTTGCTGCGGCGCGGCCTGACGGACCTGCGAGTGCAGGACGCCGAACTCGCGCAGATCCTTGACGCCGAAGTCACGCGTCAGCACCGGACCCTGTCGCTGGTATCTTCCTCCTGCGCAGTCAACCCACGCACCCTGGCGGCCTCTGCGTCGGCGCTGGTCAACGTGACGGCCGAGGGCACACCCGGCAGGCGCTATAACGCCGGTTGCGAGAACGTCAGCCTGGTCGAGTCGCTGGCCATTCGAAGAGCCCGGGCGCTGTTCGGCGCTCAGTACGCCAACGTGCAGCCACACTCGGCATCGAACGCCAATTACCAGGTGCTCACCGGCCTGCTAGAACCGGGGGATACCCTGCTGGGAATGGCCGTCGAACATGGCGGCCACTTTACCCACGGCAGCACCGCAGCGTTCTCGAGCGACCACTACAAAGCCATCCAGTACGGTACGACCTCCCAGGGCCTGATCGATTACGACGAGGTGCGAACGCTGGCGCTCGCTCACCGCCCGCGCATCATCATGTGCTGTGCCACTGCTTACTCGCGGATCGTGGATTTCGAACGCTTTCGCGAGATTGCCGATGAGGCCGGCGCCATCCTGCTCGCCGACATTTCACACATCGCCGGACTGGTTGCCACCGGACGGCATCCGAGCCCGATTGACGTTGCACACGTCACGACCACCTGCACACACAAGCAACTCATGGGCCCCCGAGGCGGCCTGATTCTTTGCGGCCGGGACGCCAATACCAAAGTCCCCGGCTTGCGGACGACCTTCAGCCGCGCCCTTGATCACGCCGTGTTTCCCGGCATGCAGGGCGCGCCGGCCGTCAACATGATCGCGGCCAAGGCGACGGCGCTGGGTCATGCAATGTCGGCCGAATTCGACGCTTACATGGCGCGGATCCGCCATACCGCCGATGAACTTGCCACTGCGTTTCAGGCACATGATTACGAAGTCGTGGGCGGACGCAGTGAAAATCACACGATTCTGCTTCGGTTGCGCAGCGGCATCACCGGCGCCATTGCAGAATCGGCGCTGGAGCAATGCGGGATCATCGTGAACAGGCATCGTGTCCCCGGCGAGGCTCGATCATCCTCCGTTACCAGTGGGTTGCGTATCGGCACGGGCTCCATTGCCCAGCGCCACATCGACTCGCGGGGATGCCGGCAGATTGTCGACCTGATGTGCCGGATCCTCGACCAAGTGACAGCGCTCGGCGAACGGGATTACACACTGGAGCACTCCGCCAGGGACCAATTTCGCTTACAGACCGAAGCGTTGTGCACGCTTTATCCCATTGCCGACTACGCATAGAGCCTCGAACCACCGAACGCGCAAGGCGTTCGGGATCACTGTCGGAATCCGCGAAAACAAAAAACCCGGCGCCTGGCCGGGTTTGTTGTTTGGCTTGCCGCGTTATTTCACGGCAGCGTGCAACGCCTGCTGCGCACCACGCTTGTTCTTGATCACATAGCAGACCCACATGAACACGACCCACACCGGAATCGCATACACCGAGACCTGAATGCCCGGGATCAGCAGCATCACACCGAGAATGAACGCCACGAACGCCAGGCAGATGTAGTTGCCGTACGGGTACCACAGCGCCTTGAACAGCGGCTTCTGGTGGGTCTTGTTCATGTGCTGGCGGAACTTGAAGTGCGAGAAGCTGATCATCGCCCAGTTGATCACCAGCGTTGCAACGACCAACGACATCAGCAGTTCCAGCGCGTGTTGCGGGATCAGGTAGTTGAGCAGCACAGCCACCAGCGTTACCGCCGCCGACGCCAGGATCGAACGCACCGGCACGCCGCGCTTGTCGATCTTCGCCAGCGCTTTCGGCGCATCGCCCTGCTCGGCCATGCCCAGCAGCATGCGGCTGTTGCAGTAGGTGCCGCTGTTGTACACCGACAATGCCGCGGTCAGTACCACGAAGTTGAGGATGTGCGCAGCGGTGTTGCTGCCAAGCATCGAGAACACCTGCACGAACGGGCTGCCGCTGTAGGAATCGCCCGAAGCGTTGAGGGTTTCCAGCAGGCTGTCCCACGGGGTCAGCGACAACAGGATCACCAGCGCGCCGATGTAGAAAATCAGGATCCGGTAGATCACTTGGTTGATCGCTTTCGGGATCACGGTTTTCGGCTTGTCGGCTTCGGCTGCGGTGAAACCGAGCATTTCCAGACCGCCGAAGGAGAACATGATGATCGCCATGGCCATCACCAGACCGCTCACGCCGTTCGGGAAGAAACCACCGTGGGACCACAGATTGCTGACCGAAGCCTGCGGGCCGCCATGGCCGCTGACCAGCAGGTAGCTGCCCAGGGCGATCATGCCGACGATCGCCACGACCTTGATGATCGCGAACCAGAACTCGGCTTCACCGAAGACTTTGACGTTGGCCAGGTTGATCGCATTGATCAGTACGAAGAACGCAGCAGCAGTGACCCAGCTCGGGATCTCCGGCGCCCAGTAGTGGATGTATTTGCCGACTGCGGTCAGCTCCGACATGCCCACCAGGATGTATAGGATCCAGCAGTTCCAGCCCGACAGGAAACCGGCGAAACCGCCCCAGTATTTGTGCGCAAAGTGGCTGAAGGAGCCGGCCACCGGCTCTTCGACGATCATTTCGCCGAGCTGGCGCATGATCATGAAGGCGATGAAGCCGCAGATGGCATAGCCGAGGATCATCGACGGGCCGGCGGATTTCAGCACCCCGGCCGAGCCGAGGAACAATCCGGTACCGATCGCGCCACCGAGGGCGATCAGTTGAATATGGCGATTTTTCAGGCCGCGTTTCAGCTCGCCTGATTGCGAGTTTTGTCCACTCATGAAAAAGGTCTCACGCAAGGTTTGATGATGTTCAGTAGACGTTGCTGCAAGGTTGCGATTTCAGCCAACCTTGATCAAACCCCAGCGCAGGCACCAGGAATTCAGCTTTTTTACAACGGTCATGCGTCACCTGTTTGTTTTTATCTGTGACGAAATCGAACCCGACACGCTTGTGACGCGGCGGAGTGAACAAGGCGGATAAACCTTGAGGTTTGCGCGATTACGCAGAGGGTCACAGTTAAAACGCGGCGCATTGTACACCGCTAACCCCCTGCTGCCAGACCTCGCCGGATCAGCGTGTCGGTTGCCGGGATTGCATGTGTCCACCCCGGGCGACCCGGGCGGCTGCAAAAATTGAGTCAGGCCTTTGCAGGCCATCGGCGTGGACGATGGAAAATCCGTCCCACGTAGAGAAGTGAAATTGGATATCGGCGTTCATTGCGCCTCCTTCTTGTTATGCACCTGCACGACAGGCATGGGGCGCATCTCACCCTCCAAACGGCGCTGAAACAAGCGCACCAGAGCGCTGCGCAAGGCCCGGCGGACGGGACTCCGGCAGATTTTCCTTACAGCACGCCAGAGGCAAGCGATCCACGGGACTTCAGAGGATTTTCCGTAAACATTCACTGACAGTGCGTAACGAAAAATTTCCACCTCAGACGGATAGAAGGCAGGCACGTGATTGACATTAGCTGGCTAACTATCTGAAGAACGTCAGTTTTTTTGTTTTAAAACAAGAAAAAACACACCCCAAAAAAGAAACAAAAAATCCAAAAAAAAACGCCAACCCTGAGGTTGGCGCTTCTGTTTTTCAGCTTGAAGCTTGCGGCTCGAAGCTTACAACTGCGTTATTCCGGCTTCTTGCGACCGAAAACCGGACGCTGCCCGGAACCGGCCGGTGCGCCACGGCGCTTGCCCGACGGTTTGTCGTCGTCCGCCAGCTTGATGCCTGGACGCTTCGGCGCCGGTTTGGCCGGACGCCTGGTCTCGGCTGGACGATCCGCCACTGGCGTACCGCGACCGGCCGGTGCACGACCTTCACCACGCTCGGTGCGCCCACGCGGAGCGCGCTCGCCATCCGGACGCGCCGCTGGCTTGCGACCCGGACGCTCGCCTTCGATCTGCGGCTCACGCACGGTACGCGGGCCGGCCGCCGCCGGTGCGCCGTTGGCCGGACGCAAGGTACGCACGCGCTCGGTGCGAGGCATCGGCCGCGACGATTTACGCTGCATGCGGTCGAGCTTGTCTTTGCTCTTGGCATTCAGTTGCGGCATCGCCACCGGGGTCAGGCCGACTTCGGCGCTCAGCACGTCGACTTCGTACTGGCTCATTTCGCGCCAGCGGCCCATCGGCAGGTCGGAGTTGAGGAACACCGGACCGAAACGCACGCGCTTCAGACGGCTGACCACCAGGCCCTGGGATTCCCACAGACGACGCACTTCACGGTTGCGACCTTCCATCACCACACAGTGATACCAGTGGTTGAAGCCTTCGCCGCCCGGTGCCTGTTGAATATCGGTGAAGCGCGCCGGACCGTCTTCCAGCACAACGCCGGCCTTCAGACGCTCGATCATCTCGTCATCGACTTCGCCGCGAACACGGACTGCGTACTCACGGTCCATCTCGTAGGACGGGTGCATCAGGCGGTTGGCCAGCTCACCGTCGGTGGTGAACATCAGCAGACCGGTGGTGTTGATGTCGAGACGGCCGATGTTGATCCAGCGCCCTTCTTTCGGACGCGGCAACTTGTCGAACACGGTCGGACGACCTTCCGGGTCGTCACGGGTGCAGATCTCGCCGTCCGGCTTGTTGTACATGATCACGCGGCGGACCGACTCGGCAGCCTCTTCGCGCTTGATGACCTTGCCATCGATGGTAATGGCATCGTGCATGTCAACGCGCAGGCCAAGGGTGGCGTCTGTGCCATTGACCTTGATCCGGCCCTGGCTGATCCACGCTTCCACGTCACGGCGCGAGCCGACGCCGATACGGGCGAGGACTTTCTGCAGCTTTTCGCCTGCTGGGCCGATTTGCTGGTCGTCTTTCTGGTTGTCACTCATCTGGGCACCTCCCGGTGTGGTCTGTTCAGCGGCTCTGGATTGGGCCTGCCGAAGCATTGAAATCTGGGTTTTCGGGCGAAGGGATCGCCGAAGGGTCGCGAATCATACGCGGATGTGGCCGCGTGCGCATCAGAGACTAGTCGATCAAACCAAGGTTATTTCTTTTTCCGCCGACCGGTGGCGCCGAGCTTGATCAGGCGCAGCGCAGCTTCGGCCAGCACCGTGCGCTTGTCATCCTTGTCGAATTTCTTCCAGGCCCGGATCTCGCGCTTGCTGCGGCCGCAGCCCAGACAGATGTCATCGCTGAACTTGCAGACGCTGATGCACGGGTCTTTGGTCGAGCTCATGCTCAATCTTCGAACTCGCGGCGTTCGGCTTCGATGGCTTCGGCCAGTGCCCGGGCTTCGGCTTCTTCTTCGCTCAGTGCTGGCTCAGGTTCTGGTGCGGGTTGTTCGAGGCGAGCAACGGCGGCCAGCAGTTTTTCCCGGGCTTCGGCCACGCCGAGCAAATCGTCTTCCAGTTCAGGTTCGGACTCAAATTCAGGCTCGAATTCAGGCTCGAAGTCAGATTCTGGCTCACCCTCAACCGGCGGTTCGACCGGATCGGACTCAACCCCGGTCGGCATCGATTCGCCGCCCACCCCGTCACGCAGCAAGTCGTCGAAATCGGTCTTGATCCCCTCCTCCATGCTGTCCAGCTCCAGCAACAGCGTGTGGAAACTGGTTTCCTCTTTCTGCTCTTCCGGCTCGGCACTGGCATCGGCCAGCTCCTGCAGGCCAGGCGGCACTGGAGCATCGTCGAAGTCGAGCACCGGATCCGGCTCGATCTCGCGCAGTTCGGCCAGTGGCGGCAACTCGTCGAGGCTCTTGAGGTTGAAGTGATCGAGAAACGCCTTGGTGGTGGCGAACATCGCCGGTTTGCCCGGCACGTCGCGATAGCCGACGATGCGGATCCACTCGCGCTCCATCAGCGTCTTGACGATGTTGGTGTTGACCGCCACGCCCCGCACATCTTCGATCTCGCCACGGGTAATCGGCTGGCGATAGGCAATCAGCGCCATGGTTTCCAACAGGGCCCGGGAATAACGCTGCGGGCGCTCTTCCCACAGTCGGCCAACCCATGGCGCGAACTTCTCGCGGATCTGCAGGCGATAGCCGGAGGCGACCTCCTTAAGCTCGAACGCCCGCCCCTCGCAGGACTTTTCCAGCAGGGCCAGGGCTTTCTTGAAGACCGGCGGCTCCGGCCGTTCGCCTTCCTCGAACAACTCGTACAGACGTTCAAGGGTTTGCGGCTTTCCCGAGGCCAACAGAAAGGCTTCAAGCAGGGGCGCCAGCTCGCGGGGTTCACTCAGGTTCATGTTCGGACTCGTTATTCGACTCGGGCTCGCACGTGGATCGCGGCGAACGGCTCATTCTGCACCAGCTCGACCAGGGATTCCTTGACCAGTTCAAGGATCGCCATGAAGGTCACTACCACACCGAGCCGGCCTTCCTCGGCGGTGAACAGCTCGACGAACGGCACAAAGCCGCCGCCCTTGAGACGCTCCAGCACGTCGCTCATGCGTTCGCGGGTGGACAGCGCCTCGCGGCTGACCTGATGGCTTTCGAACATGTCGCCACGGCGCAGCACTTCTGCCATGGACATCAATATTTCTTCCAGCGCCACGTCCGGCAGCAACTTGCGCACCGTGGCCTGCGGCGCGTCGAGTTTTGGAACGATCACGTCGCGACCGACCCGGCTCAGGCCATCGATGCCTTCGGCCGCAGCCTTGAAACGCTCGTATTCCTGCAGACGGCGGATCAGCTCGGCGCGCGGGTCTTCCTCTTCATCCTCGACGGTTTCGGCCCGTGGCAGCAGCATCCGCGACTTGATCTCGGCCAGCATCGCGGCCATCACCAGGTATTCGGCGGCGAGCTCCAGGCGCACCGACTGCATCAACTCGACATAACCCATGTACTGACGAGTGATTTCCGCCACCGGGATGTCGAGGATATTGATGTTCTGTTTGCGGATCAGGTACAGCAGCAGGTCGAGCGGGCCTTCGAAGGCTTCGAGGAAGACTTCCAGGGCGTCCGGCGGGATGTACAGGTCCAGCGGCATTTCCGTGACCGCCTGGCCATAGACCATGGCAAACGGCAGTTCCTGCTGGGCACCGGCCTGGGGATCAACGGTTTCCACTGCGGACATTCAGGCCTCGACCATGAACGGAGCCGGATCGCCGCAACCGACGCGGACCACTTCCGGATCGTCGCCGGTCAGGTCGATTACGGTGGAGGCCTTGATGCCGCCGAAACCGCCGTCGATGATCAGGTCCACCTGATGCTCCAGCAACTGGCGCATTTCGTATGGATCACTCAGCGGGTCTTCATCGCCGGGCATGATCAGGGTCACGCTCATCAGCGGCTCGCCCAGTTCGGCAAGCAATGCCAAGGCAATCGGATGGCTCGGCACGCGTAGGCCGATGGTGCGTTTCTTCGGATGCAGCAACAGCCGCGGCACTTCACGGGTAGCGTTGAGAATGAAGGTATAAGGCCCCGGCAAGTGGGCTTTCAGGATTCGAAAGGTCCCGGTATCGATTTTGGCGTAATTACCCAGCTGCGACAGATCGCTGCAGATCAGCGCAAAGTTGTGCTTTTCGTCGAGCTGACGCAGGCGTCGAACGCGCTCGATGCCGTTCTTGTCGCCGATCTGGCAGCCGATTGCGTAGGAAGAGTCCGTGGGATAGACCACCACCCCACCCTTGCGGATGATCTCGACCGCCTGTTTGATCAGGCGCGCTTGCGGGTTTTCCGGATGAATCTGGAAAAATTGACTCACATTCTCTACCTGTTCAGACGGCGGCAATAACTGTGTCATGTTTGAACCGACACCACAGGGGTGAAAGGTCCTCCGGCACCGGCCGGTACTGGCCGATCTCGGACCAGCCACCAGGGCCATGGAAATCACTGCCGGCGCTGACCAGCAGACCGAACTCACGGGCAAGAATCGCAAGGCTGCCCACCTGTTCCGCAGGCTGGTGACCGTTGACCACTTCGATCGCCTGCCCGCCCGCTTGAATATAGTCTGCAATCAGCTTTCGGCGCTTGCTGCGGGTGAAATCGTAGTGCCACGGATGCGCCAGGCTGACCCAGGCGCCGGCGGCGCGCAGCGTGCCGACGGTGTCTTCGAGGGTCGGCCAGTGTTGCTTGACGTCCCCCAGCTTGCCGGCGCCGAGCCATTTGCGGAACGCTTCGGCGCGATCCTTGACGAAACCTTCACGCACCATCCAGTCGGCGAAATGCGGACGGGCCGGTGCGTTGCCGCTGTCGCCCAGTTCCTGCTGGATCTGCCGCGCGCCGTCGAGCGCGCCGGGCATGCCCTTGAGGGCGAGCTTGCGGCTTATTTCTTCAGACCGCAGCCAGCGGCCATCGTGCAGACTGGCGATCGCCTCGACCAACGGCGCGGCGTTGACGTCGAAACCGTAGCCCAGCACATGAATGGTCGCGCCGCCCCAGGTGCAGGACAGTTCGACGCCGTTGACCAGTTGCATGCCCAGCGCTTCGGCGGCCGTGCGCGCTTCGGCGAGGCCTTCGAGGGTGTCATGGTCGGTCAGGGCCAGGACTCGCACGCCATTTTCGAACGCACGCGCAACCAGTGCCGCAGGCGCCAGGGCGCCATCGGAGGCCGTGCTGTGGCAGTGCAAATCAACATTCACGGGGATGTGTAACCTCAAATCAGCCGGCGCTATCGCGCGCCCATATGTTTGTTATTATGCCGCCACATCCAGCTTCTGGCTCTCACTGTGAAACAATTCATCGATTTCATCCCGCTTCTGCTGTTTTTCATCGTCTACAAACTCGATCCACGCACCGTCGACGTTGCCGGCAATGAGTTGACCGTAGGCGGCATCTACAGCGCCACCGCCGTGCTGATCATCAGCTCCCTGGTGGTCTATGGCGCGCTCTTCATCAAGCAGCGCAAGCTGGAAAAGAGCCAGTGGCTGACCCTGATCGCCTGCCTCGTGTTCGGCAGTCTGACCCTGGCTTTCCACAGCGAAACCTTCCTGAAGTGGAAAGCCCCGGTGGTCAACTGGCTGTTTGCCCTGGCCTTCATCGGCAGCCATTTCATCGGTGACCGCCTGCTGATCAAGCGCATCATGGGCCACGCACTGACCCTGCCGGACGCCGTCTGGACGCGCCTGAACATCGCCTGGATCGGTTTCTTCCTGTTCTGCGGCGCCGCCAACCTGTTCGTCGCGTTCACGTTCCAGGACTACTGGGTGGACTTCAAGGTGTTCGGCAGCCTGGGCCTGACCGTGCTGTTCCTGGTCGCTCAGGGCATTTACCTGTCCCGTCACCTGCACGACGCCGATACCACAACGCCAAAAACCGAGGACTGACATGCTCTACGCCATCATTGCCACCGACGTCGCCAACTCCCTGGACGCGCGCCTCGCCGCCCGCCCGGCGCACCTTGAACGCCTGCAAGTGCTCAAGGGCGAAGGCCGCATCGTCCTGGCCGGCCCGCACCCGGCGGTCGACAGCAATGATCCGGGCGCGGCGGGTTTCACCGGCAGCCTGATCGTTGCCGAATTCGATTCCCTGAGCGCGGCACAAGCCTGGGCCGATGCCGATCCGTACATCGCCGCCGGCGTCTACGCCAACGTTGTCGTGAAGCCGTTCAAGCAAGTCCTGCCGTAGTCCTTCCCCACGCGATGAACCTTGTCGGTTCATCGCGTTCTCAATCGCTCATTATTCTCGTTTGCCGGCCGACAACCTGCCCAATATCCATTTGGTAACAGGAGTCGCGATGCGCAAGGGTCCGTTGTGTCTGATGCTGGTCACGTTGTCGATCATGGCGCCCGCCCATGGTGAGGAAAGCAGCGAAAGCGGCAATTCCACGCCGTTGTCGTTAAGCGCCGGCAGCCAGATCACCGAGTTGCAGCAGCGCCTGAAGGTCAGCGAGCAGCAGCGGGAAGCACTGAGCAAACAACTGCAGGATGCCGATAGCACCCGCGAAAGCGCCCAGCTTGCCCGGTTGCGCCAGGAGAACCAGCGTCTGAAGCTGCAACTCAAGGAAGCCCAGGCCAGCCCGCTGCCGCGCCTGCTGACCGAACAGCAGCAATGGTTCGTCACCGGCGCCGGGGTAGCGCTATTGGCCCTGCTCTGCGGTATCTTTGCCAGTGGTGCAAGTCGAAAACGTCGACAATGGCTAAATTGAGTGAGTCATGAGCGAGCTGTTACTGATTGATGATGACCAGGAGCTGTGTGAGCTTCTGAGCAGTTGGCTGAGCCAGGAAGGCTTTCAGGTCCGTGCGTGTCACGACGGCCAGAGCGCCCGCAAGGCCCTGGCCGAGTCCGCCCCCGCCGCCGTGGTGCTGGACGTGATGCTGCCCGACGGCAGCGGTCTGGAACTGCTCAAGCAACTGCGCAGCGATCACGCCGATCTGCCGGTGCTGATGCTTTCGGCCCGTGGCGAGCCGCTGGACCGTATCCTCGGCCTGGAACTCGGTGCCGACGATTACCTGGCCAAACCCTGCGACCCCCGCGAGCTCACCGCCCGCCTGCGCGCCGTGCTGCGCCGCAGTCATCCGGCCGCCGTGTCGACCCAGCTGGAGCTGGGCGATTTGAGCTTCAGTCCGGTGCGCGGTGTCGTCAGCATCGACGAGAAGGAATTCACCCTCACCGTTTCCGAAAGCCGTCTGCTCGAAGCTTTACTCAAGCAGCCGGGCGAGCCGCTGGACAAACAGGAACTGGCGCAGATCGCCCTCGGCCGCAAGCTGACCCTGTACGACCGCAGCCTGGACATGCACGTCAGCAACCTGCGCAAGAAAATCGGCCCCCACGCCGACGGTCGCCCGCGCATCGTGGCCTTGCGCAGCCGTGGCTACTACTACAGCCTCTGATCGTTCGTAAGTTTTGTCAGGTCGGCGCGAAAACGTGTTTACCCAAGCTTTACACAGCGCTGACCGCCGCTGACCTTGATCTCCGTAATCTGTACTCATCCGGAACGTACCGGGAACGAGACAAAGGAGATACACCATGCGCAAGACTCTTATCGCTCTGATGTTTGCCGCTGCCCTGCCGACCGTCGCCATGGCCATGCCACCACAGGATGGCGGCCCGATGGGTGGCCCGCTGGACGGCCCGCGCCACGGCGGTCAGATGCACGGCATGCACGGTAAAGGCCCGTACAGCGAGCTGGACCTGTCCCGCGAACAGCGCGAGCAGATCCGCAAGATCATGGGCGAGCAGATGCAAGAGCGTCACCAGACGGTCGAAAAATACCTGGAGAAACTGTCGCCAGCCGACCAGAAAGCCATGAAGGACGAGATGGCGGCCAACCACAAGAAAGCCGAGTCCGATGTCCGCGCCGTGTTGAAACCGGATCAACAGAAGAAATTCGACGAGATCCAGAAGAAACAGGCTGAACGTCGCGCCGAATGGGCCGAGTTCAAAGCCTGGAAAGCGCAACAGCCGCAAAAGGCGCAATAATGTTCTGACCCGACGGTTCACGCCGTCGGGTCTTTTTTCACCCAGCCCAATGTGGGAGCGAGCCTGCTCGCGATAGCGATGTATCAGACAAGACTGAGCTGTCTGACACTACGCTATCGCGACCAGGCTCGCTCCCACAGGTTTTGCGCTAGTTTGAGGATTTTCTGTGCGTTCATTGTTCTGGCGTATCCTCGCCAGCTTCTGGCTGGCCATCGCTCTGGTTGCAGGGCTTTCCATTCTGCTGGGGCACATGCTCAACCAGGACGCGTGGATCCTCAGCCGCCATCCGGGCCTCAACACCCTGGCCGCCGAATGGACGCAGACCTACGAAGCCCAGGGCGAAGACGCCGCCCAGGACATCCTCGAACAGCGCAAACGCCAGTACCACATCGACGTGCAAGTGCTGAACGAAAGCGGCGACCCGGTGGTGCGCGGCACCTTCCCCCGGCGCGCGGCCGCCTTCGAGGCGCGGCAGAACAACGATGACCGACGCCTGCCCTGGCGCCGTCTGACCGACGAGTTCACCAGCGAAAAAAGCGGTGACACCTACCTCTTCATCTACCGCATCCCGCACCCGGAACTCGACGCCTGGCACCGCGAAAGCCTGCTCTGGCCGTTGAGTGCGCTGGGCATCGCGCTGGTGGTGCTGACCCTGTTCAGCCTGCTGGTGACGTTTTCCATCACTCGCCCGCTCAGTCGCCTGCGCGGTGCAGTGCATGACCTCGGCCAGACCACCTATCAACAGAACAGCCTGGCGCAACTGGCCAACCGCCGCGATGAATTCGGTGTGCTGGCCAACGACTTCAACCGCATGGGCGCACGTCTGCAAAGTCTGATCGGCAGTCAGCGCCAGTTGCTGCGCGACGTCTCCCACGAATTGCGTTCACCGCTGGCACGACTGCGCATCGCCCTGGCACTGGCCGAACGGGCCAGCCCGGAAGAGCGGGAAAAACTCTGGCCGCGCCTGACCCGTGAATGCGATCGGCTGGAAGCGTTGATCAGTGAAATTCTGGTGCTGGCACGAGTCGATGCCGACAATGCCAGCGCCGAAGCCGTGGATTTGAATGCCCTGCTGGGCACTCTGCAAAAGGATGCGCAACTGGGCTCCCCCGAACAGACCGTCCGCCTGGAAGCCGACCCGGCGCTCAATCTGACAGGCTGGCCGACCATGATCGAACGCGCCGTGGACAATCTGCTGCGCAATGCCCAGCGCTTCAACCCGGTCGGGCAGCCGATTGAAATGCAGGCGTCACGTCAGGGCGAACGAATCGTGGTCAGCGTGCGGGATCATGGGCCGGGGGTGCAGGCCGAGCACTTGAGCCAGTTGGGCGAACCGTTTTATCGGGCGCCGGGGCAGACCGCTGCAGGCCATGGCCTGGGCCTGGCGATTGCCCGGCGGGCGGCGGAACGGCATGGCGGGACGCTGGTGCTGGCCAACCACCCGCAGGGCGGGTTTGTGGCCAGTCTTGAATTGCCGCTGGAACCGGGGGCGGTGGTCCAGCCCTGATTGAATCAGGCCTTTGCCGGCCAGGCGCTGACAAACTCCGCCAGATCAACCTTCTCGGCCACCCGCGGTTCTTTCTGCGGCGTACCGAGGTACAGGAAGGCAATCACTTCTTCGTCATCCGTCAAGCCCAGGCCCTTGGCGACATGTTTCGAGTAGGCCAGATCACCGGTGCGCCAAACGGCACCAATCCCCTGCGCGTAGGCCGCCAGCAGAATGCCGTGCGCCGCACAGCCTGCGGCCAGCAACTGCTCGGCCTTCGGGTATTTGACGTGATCCTGAAGTTTGGCGATGACCACGACCACCAGCGGCGCCCGCAGCGGGCCGTTGCGCGCCTTGTCGATCATCGCTTCGGTGACTTCGCCTTCCTGCATCTGCGCCGCTTCGGCCAGCAACTGACCCATCTGCTCACGCGCCGCACCTTCGACGGTCAGGAAACGATACGGCTGCAAATGGCCGTGATCCGGTGCGCGGGTCGCGGCGGCAAACAGCACTTCGCGCTGTTCGGCGGTGGGGGCCGGATCGATCAGTCGTGGAACGGAAACACGGTTGAGCAAAGCGTCGAGAGCCTGCATCGGCCACCTCCTGAAAAAAATGTCCGGCTATTCTAGCGGCAAGTGATCCGGCCGCGTCGGTTTACATGCCTTGCCCCGCAGGTAGAATGGCGCCCTTCCCACATCAGCCCGAGCGGACTTCATGGCGTTGCCGACCTTACGGATCATTGGTTTCATCATCGGCATCTTCCTCATCACCCTGGCCATCGCCATGGTCGTGCCCATGGCCACCCTGGTGATCTTCGACCACACCGGCGATCTGCCGTCGTTCCTCTGGGCGAGCATGATCACCTTCGTCGCCGGTCTGGCTCTGGTGATTCCCGGACGCCCGGAGCACATTCACCTGCGACCCCGCGACATGTACCTGCTGACCGTCACCAGTTGGCTGGTGGTGTGCATCTTCGCCGCGCTGCCGTTTCTGCTGACCCAGCACATCAGCTACACCGACTCGTTTTTCGAAAGCATGTCCGGCATCACGGCCACCGGGTCGACCGTACTCAGCGGGCTGGACACCATGTCCCCGGGCATCCTGATGTGGCGCTCGCTGCTGCACTGGCTCGGCGGCATCGGCTTTATCGGCATGGCGGTGGCGATTCTGCCGCTGCTGCGCATCGGCGGCATGCGTCTGTTCCAGACCGAATCCTCGGACCGCTCGGAAAAGGTCATGCCCCGCTCGCACATGGTGGCGCGGCTGATCGTGGCGGCGTACGTGGGCATCACCATTCTCGGCAGTCTGGCGTTCTGGTGGGCGGGGATGAGCCCGTTCGATGCGATCAACCATGCGATGTCGGCGATTTCCACCGGTGGATTCTCGACCTCCGACCAGTCCCTGGCCAAGTGGACGCAACCGGCAGTGCACTGGGTGGCCGTGGTGGTGATGATCCTCGGCAGCCTGCCGTTCACCCTGTACGTGGCGACGCTGCGCGGCAACCGCCGGGCGCTGATCAAGGATCAACAGGTGCAGGGTTTGCTCGGCATGTTGCTGGTAACCTGGCTGGTGCTCGGCACCTGGTACTGGTGGACCACCAATCTGCACTGGCTGGACGCGCTGCGCCACGTGGCACTGAATGTGACCTCGGTGGTCACCACCACCGGTTTTGCACTGGGGGATTACAGCCTGTGGGGCAACTTCTCGCTGATGCTGTTCTTCTATCTGGGCTTCGTCGGCGGCTGTTCCGGTTCGACGGCGGGCGGGATCAAGATCTTCCGTTTCCAGGTCGCCTACATCCTGCTCAAGGCCAACCTTAACCAGTTGATCCACCCGCGCGCGGTGATCAAACAGAAGTACAACGGTCATCGCCTCGACGAAGAAATCGTCCGTTCGATCCTGACCTTTTCGTTCTTCTTCGCCATCACCATCTGCGTGATCGCCCTGCTGCTGTCGCTGTTGGGCGTGGACTGGATGACCGCGCTGACCGGCGCCGCCAGCACGGTGTCCGGCGTCGGCCCGGGGCTGGGTGAAACCATCGGGCCAGCGGGCAATTTCTCCACGCTGCCCGATGCCGCCAAGTGGATCCTGTCGTTCGGCATGCTGCTCGGCCGACTGGAGATCATTACGGTGTTTGTGCTGTGTATTCCGGCGTTCTGGCGTCACTGATCGCGTTCGGCGCGTCCAGCAAACGCGCCCGGTAATCGCCGGGCGTGGTGTCGAACCAGCGGCGGAAGGCGCGGAAGAAATTGCTCGGGTCGGCAAACCCCAACAGATAGGCGATTTCCAGCAGGGTCATGCTCGGCTGCGCCAGGTATTGCTCGGCGAGTTCGCGGCGGGTGTCATCCAGCAACTGCTGGAAACTGGTGCCCTCCTCCTGTAACCGCCGTTGCAAGGTGCGCTGCGACAGGTGCAGGGTCTGCGCCACCGTATCGCGCTTGGGTTCGCCCTGAGGCAACAGACGGCACAACACCTGGCGCGCCTTGTGGGTCACGCGACTTTCGGAAAACCGCGCCAGATATTCCCCGGCAAACCGGTCGTGCAGCAGCGCCATCGCCTCGTTGGCGGTGGGTAACGGCGCTTCCATGTCGGCACGCTCGAAGATCAGCGCGTCATACGGCGCGTTGAACACCAGCGGTGCATGGAAGGCTTGTTTGTAGGGTTCAAGATCATCGGGCTCGTCGCCCTGCACCAGCACTTTGCGCGGGTGCAGCGTGCGCCCGGTCAGCCAGCCGCACAGCGCCAGCGCGCAGGCCAGCGAGGCTTCGGCACTTTGCCGGGTCGGTGGCAGATGATCGCCATGCACCGTCAGAATCAACGCATAGCCTTCGTCGAGCAGGCGAAAACTCAGGTCAGCACTTTCGGCGATGATCCGCTGATACCGCACCAGTCGCTGAAAGCCTTCGGCCAAGGTGTTGCTGGACATCAGCGCGTAGCCCGCAACATGGAACGAGGCCGGTCGCACCACCTTGCCCATGTTCAGGCCGATGGCGGGATTCCCGGACAGCTCGACCGCCCGCTGCCAGAGTCGGGTCATGGAGTCCTGCGGGAAGCGCGCGTCCGGATCCTCCAGCGCCGCGTAGTCGAGCCCCAGCTGTCTGAACAAAACCCGGCAATCCAGGCCGTCCATTTCCAGTGCCTTGACAATCCCCATCGCCCAGCTTGCAGAAGTCGTTCGTTCGCTCATGGCGTTTTTTCTTGAATGACATGATGAGCCGCATACTACGGCCGATTTCCCAAGGATAGTAAAGTGGCGCCGATTGTCACTGGCCGACGCCAATGATCACTCTAGACTCAAATAAGCTACCCGCCGAACAACTTGCAATCAGAACAATAACCACAGAGATCGCAGTCGTGGAAACCATCAAGCATTTCAACAGTTTCGCCGAGTTCTATCCGTATTACCTCAGCGAACACAGCAACAGCACCTGCCGCCGCCTGCACTTTATCGGGACGACGCTGGTGATCTTCATTCTCGCGATGACCATCGCCAAGGGCGCCTGGCTGCTGTTGCTCGCCCTGCCACTGGCCGGTTACAGCTTCGCCTGGATCGGCCATTTCTTTTTCGAGAAGAACCGCCCGGCGACATTCCAGCATCCTCTCTACAGCCTGCTGGGGGATTTCGTCATGTACCGCGACATGATCCTGGGCCGCGTAGCGTTCTAGAAACCTTGACCAAGAGGATTGCCGATGAATGCCACTGCCCGTTTCACTCATATGAAGGACGGCACGCAGGAAGACTGGGCGATCATCGCGGCGGATTTCAGCGCCTACGCCCGCCAATTGCCGGGCCGGATCATGGCGCATCTGAAATTGCTCGAAGGTGATTTCGGCGGGTTCCCGGTGGATCGCCTGACCCACTCGCTGCAAACCGCCACCCGCGCCTTTCGCGACGGGCGCGACGAGGAATACGTGATCTGCGCCCTGCTCCACGATATTGGCGACACACTGGGTTCCTACAATCACCCGGACATCGCCGCCGCCATCCTCAAACCGTTCGTCAGCGCCGAGAACCTGTGGATGGTGGAAAAACACGGGATTTTCCAGGGCTACTACTTCTTCCATCACCTGGGCATGGATCGGCACCTGCGCGAACAATTCAGCGACCACCCGCAGTTTCTGGCGACCGCTGAGTTCTGCGCGAAATACGACGCGGCGGCGTTCGACCCCGAGTACGACACCCTGCCGCTGAGCTTCTTCGAACCGATGATGGAACGGCTGTTCGCCCAGCCGAAAAACTCGATCTACAAAGCGGCGATGGAAGAGCACAACCCGGCCTGAGTCGATTTGAAAAATTCAGGCCAGTTCGGCAACCTTCGCCGCTTTCAGTTCGGCTTCCCGCGCCTGCGCATCGGCCAGGCGATACAGCTCGATCGTGCCGTCCCAGTGCTCGATCAGCGCCGTGCACGATTCCACCCAGTCACCGCAATTGAGGTAATCCACCTCGCCGACCTTGCGGATCTCGGCGTGGTGAATGTGCCCGCAGACCACGCCGTGCAATTCGCGCTTCACGCATTCGTGGGCGATGGCTTCTTCGAAGTCGCTGATGAAGCTCACCGCCGTCTTCACCTTGTGCTTGAGATAGGCTGACAGCGACCAGTAGCCGTAACCGTATTTCGCCCGCCAGTGATTGAGCCAGCGATTGAGGGTCAGGGTGAATTCGTAGGCCGAATCGCCGAGGAACGCCAACCAACGGTGATAACGGGTGATCACGTCGAACTGGTCGCCGTGGATCACTAACAGATGCCGGCCATCGGCTGTGACGTGCACCGCTTCGTCGACCAACTGGATGTTGCCCAGGATCAGCTTCGAATAGCGCCGCAGGAATTCGTCATGGTTGCCGGTGACGTAGATCACCTCGGTGCCGCGCTTGCTCATGGTCAGCAAGCGGCGGATCACGTTGGTGTGCGCCTGGGGCCAGTACATGCCGCCGCGCAGTTTCCAGCCGTCGATGATGTCGCCGACCAGGTAGATCTTGTCGGCGTGGTAACCCTTGAGAAACTGCGACAGATGCTCGGCCTGGCAATCCCGCGTGCCCAGGTGCACGTCGGAGATCCACAAGGTGCGAACCCTTTGTTTACGGCTGGGTCTGGCGAGCTCGGCGCTGGTCATGGGCAACCCTCTGCGATGTTTTCGCCACTGTGCGCGAGCCCGGTTAATCCACCGTGACAGGTGTGCGTCAGTCTTGTGACAAACGCGGCGCTCTCGCGCCGGTGTAGACTGGCGGCTCGCCCGGAGACCGCCATGCAACCGATCCTGACCCTGCGCCATTACACCCACGACCTGATCGTTCACAGTCACGACCACGCGCAACTGGTGTTCGGCCTGTCCGGCGCGCTGGATTTCGAAGTCCAAGGGCAAGGCAGTCAGGTGTTGCAGCAGAGTTTCGTGGTGATCCCCGCCGGCGCGCATCATGCGTGCGGCAGCCCCAAGGGCAGCCGCTGTCTGGTGCTGGATGTGCCCGACGAGCAATGGCTGACGCGCTCACTGGGCGATCACGCCGAGGCCAGCCGCCGTCTGCTGGATAACACCGCACGCCTGTCGCTGGATGCCGGTCAAGGCCAACTGGTCAATTGGCTGGCGAACAGTCCGGTGGACGATCCGTTGATTGCACAACAGGGTGCGGTTTTGTTGCTGGCGAGCCTGAACCACGCCCAACCTGCCGAAGTCTGCGCACGTCGCCTGCCCTACGCGGCACTCGATGCGCACATCGAGCAGTACGCGGCCTATCCGCTGCAGGTCGCGGACCTGGCGCGAATCGCCGGGTTATCCAGCGCCCGATTGCATGCCCGGTTCGTCGCCGAATGCGGGCAGACTCCCATGGACTACGTTCGCAGTCGACGGCTGCATAAAGCCGTCACACTGTTGCGAGAAACCACGCTACCCATCGGTGAAGTGGCCAGCCGTGTCGGCTATGGATCGCAAAGTGCCTTCTCGGCTGCCGTCCTGCGCGAGTTCAGGACCTCTCCTACACAATTGCGACGCGAGGCTGACGACAAAAATCGATAGTCTGCCGACAGACTTTTCCGCCGCTACAGGCTTCAATGTGTGCCTGAAATGGTGTTTGAAAAAAGGACTGCAATGACTCCCCGTACCGCCCTCGGCGCCCTGCATATTGGCGCATTGATGTTCGGCCTGACCGGCGTCTTCGGCAAACTCGCTGCCGCAACCCCGGCGGTCATCGTCTTTGGACGGGCTGCCTTTGCCGTTCTCGCGCTGGCGTTTTTCGCCCGCTTCGCCAGTCAGCACGGCTGGCAAAAACTGCGAGCCGCGGACTGGCGCCGACTGGCTTTGAGCGGTGTATTGCTGGCGGGTCACTGGGTGAGTTTCTTCATTGCCGTGAAGGTGGCCGGTGTCGCAGTAGCCACCCTCGGTTTCGCCAGCTTCCCGGCTTTCACGGTGATTCTCGAAGGGCTGATTTTCCGCGAACGTATCCGCGCCAACGAAATCATTCTGGTGGCACTGGTCAGTGTCGGCCTGGTGCTGGTGACCCCGGCGTTCGATCTGGCCAGCGGCGCAACCACCGGGCTGCTCTGGGCGATCCTGTCCGGCCTGCTGTTTTCCCTGCTGTCGCTGACCAACCGTGCCAGCTCCGGCCGCATTCCGGCGGTGCAGGCTGCGCTGTGTCAGAACGTGGTAGTGGCGCTGTGTCTGCTGCCGGTGGCGGCGCCGCAACTGAGTGAAGTGCGCACCATCGATTGGCTGTGGATCGGTTTGCTCGGGGTGTTCTGCACCGGCGTCGCCCACAGCTTGTTCGTTGCCAGTCTCGCCGTGATCAAGGCGCGCACCGCGGCGGTGGTGTTTGCCATGGAGCCGGTGTACGGGATTACCGTCGCGTGGTTGCTGTTCGATGAAAACCCGACACTGCGCATGTTGATCGGTGGCGCGCTGATCATCGTCGCTATCGTGGTGTCGAGCCGGATGTCAGGCAACAGCGACAAGAAAACCGTCACCGCCGAAGCCGCGTCTCACTGAGTACGGTCGTTGTGCCCGAGGTCACGCTCAGGGTCGATCTGGTCACGCACTCGCTGCTTGAGCACCTTGGCCTCGGGAAAGCCACCGTCTGCCTTGCGCTCCCAGATCTGCACATCGTTGCAACTGATGTGAAAGATACCGCCGGTGCCCGGTACCAGTGACACCTTGCCAAGATCGTCGCCAAAGGTGCTGAGCAGTTCTTGCGCCAGCCATGCGGCGCGCAACAGCCACTGGCATTGCGTGCAATAGGTGATGACGATTTCCGGTTTTGCTACGGTCATGATCGCTGAAACTCCTGAGCCAGAGGGCGCCGCTATAATAGCCGGCTTTAACGCTCGCCCCGAGACTCACAATGCGTCGTCTGCTGATCTGCCTTTTGCTTGGTTTCCTCCCGCTGTTCGTCCATGCCAGTGAAGCGCCACGGCCAAAAGTCGGCCTCGTGTTGTCGGGTGGTGCGGCCCGTGGGCTGGCGCACATCGGCGTACTCAAGGCATTGGAAGAGCAAGGCATCAAGATCGATGCGATTGCCGGCACCAGCATGGGTGCGGTAGTCGGTGGGCTGTACGCCTCGGGCTACAAGATCGACGAACTGGAAAATCTCGCCCTGAACATCGACTGGCAGCAGGCCCTGTCCGATGCGCCGCCCCGTGAAGACGTGCCGTTCCGGCGCAAACAGGACGACCGCGATTTTCTGGTGAAGCAGAAACTGAGCTTTCGCGATGACGGCAGCCTCGGCCTGCCATTGGGCGTGATTCAGGGGCAAAACCTGGCGCTGCTGTTGGAAAGTCTGCTGGCGCACACCAGTGACACCCGTGATTTCGACAAATTGCCAATCCCGTTCCGCGCCGTGGCCACCGACATCGCCAACGGCGAAAAAGTGGTGTTTCGCAAAGGCCATCTACCCCAGGTGATCCGTGCCAGCATGTCGATTCCGGCGGTATTCGCTCCGGTCGAACTCGATGGCCGGTTGCTGGTGGACGGCGGCATGACCGACAACATTCCCCTCGATGTCGCCAGGGAAATGGGCGTCGACGTGGCCATCGTGGTCGACATCGGTACTCCACTGCGCAATCGCAAGCAACTGACCACCGTAGTCGATGTGCTGAACCAGTCGATCACCCTGATGACCCGGCGCAACTCCGAAGAACAACTGGCGGCGCTGCACCCGGACGACGTGCTGATCCAGCCGCCGCTGGCCAGTTTCGGCGTCACCGATTTCGGTCGTGCCGAGGAAATGATCGACGCGGGTTACCGTGCCACCAAAGCCCTCGACGCCCGCCTCGCCCGATTGAAGCCTGCAGTGTCGCAGGATGCCGAGCTCAATGCCGCCCGAGCTCCGGGCCAGCGCACGCCGATCATTACCGCGATCAGGGTCGAGAACGACTCGAAAGTCGGTGACGAAGTGATCCGTTACTACATCCGCCAGCCCATCGGCGAGCCGCTGGACCTTGGGCGCCTGCACTCGGACATGGGCACCCTGTACGGCCTGGATTACTTCGAACAGGTGCAGTACCGCGTGGTGCACAAGGGCCAGGAACACACATTGGTGATCAGCGCCCGGGGCAAGCGCAGCGGCACCGATTACTTGCGGGTCGGTTTGAACCTGTCGGACGACATGCGCGGTGACAGCGCCTTCAACCTCGGCGCCAGCTACCGAATGAACGGCATCAACCGCCTCGGTGCCGAGTGGCTGACCCGGGCGCAGATCGGCGACAAGCAGGAGCTCTATACCGAGTTCTATCAGCCACTGGATGTCGGCTCACGCTACTTCGTCGCGCCGTATGCGGCGTTCGAAGCGCAGAACGTCGACTCGGTGCTCGACAACGATCCGATCGCCCAATATCGGGTGGAGCGCTACGGTTTGGGTCTCAACGTCGGCCGCCAGATCGGCAACAACGGTGAAATCCGCTTCGGCGTCGGTGAGGCCTGGGGCAAGGCGGACGTACGGATCGGCGACCAGAACCTGCCGAGCGAACACTTCAACGAAGGCTTCTATGCGCTGAAATATTCGTTCGACTCACTGGATAACGTTTACTTCCCCCACGACGGCAAGGACGTCAGCCTGACCCTGATGCAATTCGAACCGAGCCTGGGTTCCGACACGCGCTACCGACAGTGGGAATTCAAACTGGACAAAGCCATGAGCAGCGGCCCGAACACGCTGATTCTGGGCGGTCGTTACGGCCGCACACTGGACGATGCCAACGTGGTGACATCGAGCTTCCTGCTCGGCGGCGCCCGACAGCTGTCCGGTTTCCGCGAAGATGCCATCTCCGGGCAGAACGTCAGTCTGATGCGCGCGGTGTTTTACCGCCGTCTGACACCCCGCGCTTACCTGCCGCTGGATTTCCCGTTGTATGCCGGCGGGTCGCTTGAGCGCGGACGGGCCTGGAACAACGACAACGAGTTCGACAGCGGCTACATCAATGCGGCCAGCGTGTTCATCGGTTTTGACACTCCGCTGGGGCCGCTGAATTTCAGCTATGGCCTCAATGATGCCAATGAACAGGCGGTTTATCTGAATCTGGGGCAGACCTTCTGAGCCGGATCAGCGAATCCCGGCCAACAGGGTTCGGGCCGTTTGCCTGAGCGGCTCATCGGCCTCTTTCAGCAGCTCATTGAGCAAGGCGATCGCACTGTCGAGGTCGCCATCGTCGATGCAGGTCTGGGCCTGTTCGAGCTTGCCGGCGCTGGCGGCCTGAGCGGAATCCGGCTCGGGCTCCGCGGCTTGCAGATCAAGCGGCTCCAGCGCCAGTGAGTGGCCGGGATCGCCAAATTCGTTGAGAAAATCGTCGTCTATCGGCTGCACATCCGGCTCGGCGATCCACTCCAGCTCTGTCGTTTCAACGTCATCGCTGGTGGTTTGCGGCAAGTCGAAATCCTGCGGCAAGACTTGCAGGCTCGAGCCAAGTGCCGAGGGCGCCGAGGACAGCGGGTCCGTTGCCGAGCGACTGTCTTCCAGATCCCAGCTGGCATCCATCGACAGTTGCTCCAGATTCAGCTCGAAATCATCTTCGGCCAGCGGAGTTGTGGGTGCAGCTTGCTCAACGGGTAACGCGGCAATGACCGGGGCCGCCGCAGCCAACGGTTCAGTCCTGGCCAGTTTCGGATATCGGACGCGAATCTCGTGCAACCGCGGGTCCTCGACACCGAGCTGGCGCAAGTGGTTTTCCTGTTCGTCATACGCCGCCTGATCGCCCTGCCGTCCCAGCACCTCTAGCAACTGCACACCGAGATCGATGCGATCCGGTTCTTTTTTCAGCGCGTCGCGCAGCAAGCCGAGCGCCTCGCCCAGTCGTCCATAGGCCAGATAAATACCCACGGCCTCCAGCACATCGCCGGTTGCCTGCTCGTCCCGATGCTCCACGGCACCATGGGCTGCATGAGGACGAGCGTTCTCGCTGTCATTGAGTTCTGGCTCGCTACGCTGCGGCAGCACGCGTACTGGCCCTTCCGGAATTTCTGCCGGCTGACGTCGGCGGCGCAGGATCAGCCCTGCCACCAGCCCTCCCAGCAACAGCAGCAATCCACCGAGCAATGGCCAACTGACGGAGTCGTCTTGAGCCTCCGCCGGCGCAGCGACCGGAACCGTGACCGAGGCAGGCGCCGCCGGGGCTGCGGGTGCCGGAGGCGCCTGTTGAGCCGCTGCCAGACGCGTCTGCAGATCGGCCAACTGCTTCTTGCCATCGGCGATCTGCACGTCTTGCGCCTGAAGCTTCAGGTTCAGCTCATCGATGGTTTTCTGCAGTTGCTGGTTCTGCAGCACACTGGCCGCCAGCTGTTCCGCTTGCGCGTCGCTGGCCGCAGTCGTTTGAGGCGCCGGCGCTACCGGTGCTGCCGCAGGCTTGTTCCGGGTAGTGGCAGCGGGCGCCTCGGGCGTTGGAAACTCAGAAGATTGCGCATGGACATCAGGTTCGTCGGTGGCCGGCACGATGCCCGGCGACCCCGGCGGATCGATCAGCACCGTGTATTCGCGCAACACATGGCCGTTGGGCTGATTGAGCTGCACCAGGAAATTCAGGAAAGGTTCGTTGACCGGTTTGGTCGATGTCACCCGGATCAGGTTGCGATTGCCATGCAGGATCGGAGTGAACTTGAGGTCGTTGAGAAAGAACACCCGTTCGACCCCGGCACGGCCGAATTCGTCCGCCGAGGCCAGACTGGCCGAGAGCTCGCCTGCGCTGAGCCCTGCGGCGTCCACCAGGGCGATATCGGCCTTGAGCGGTTGATTGAGCGCTGAATGCACGGTGATATCACCGAGACCCAGCGCCAGTGATGCCGTGGACCAAGTGAGAACACCGGCCACCAGCAGCGAATGGGCGCAACGCAGTACTACGTGCCGACTGTCGAGCATGAGCATCCCTTAAATAAGCAAAACCGACTTCTATGGGTTCGCACATCCGGTACGAACACGATATTGCCCAGTAGTTCTTATAGTCTGCCCAGCACGATCCCTCAAAAAAACGGCACGTCGTTATGCCTCAAGATTTTTCCAGGTTGGCCAGAATGTGCCCGTGAACCCGCATGCACACCTTCATGTCAGCCTCATCGATGCCCTCGAACAACTCCTTGCGCAGTTGCGTGGCGATGGTTTCGATCTGCTCGATCAGCGGGCGGGCCGGAGCACACAGCACAATTTTCTTTGCCCGACGGTCTTCCATCACGGACTGGCGTTGCACCAGACCCTGGCTTTCCAGACTATCGAGCAGGCGGGCAAGGGTCGGCCCTTCGACGCCGACGCTTTGCGCCAGCTCCCGTTGGGTCGGCGCCTCTTCGAAACGCGCCAGATGCAGCAGCACCAGCCAGCGTGCCTGGGACAAACCCAGGCCGGCCAGCCGGCGATCCAGTTCGGCACGCCAGCCACGGGACATCTGGGCCAGTTGCATGCCAAAGCGGTGTTGATCGGTTAACGGCATAAAACACTCATGGTTAGGCTGAAGAAATAGAGAAAAACTAATTATTAGTCAGCTAAGCATGACATTTGGCTATAGGCAAGAGCCGCCCTGTACTGAATCGTTACATCTGTATAACGGTTTGTGTAAGCCCAGGCTCACATTTCGAATTCCGATTGCAACGCAGCCCTTACACAATACAGCACACCTTCCGGTACACGACCGGCAAACAGCTCCGCCACTTCGGCGACCGACGGTAACTCGCCTTCGCCGTCGAGGAACGCATCCTGAACTTCGCCCATCAGGTCTTCCGGCAGATCCAGCGCCTGCTCCAGCGACAGCTGCTGCTTGCCGATGGCTTCGGCGAGCATGGTGTAGACGTTCTTTTCCGAGCACTGCAACTGACCGGAGATCTGCAACGGCGTCATACCGGCGCGGGCCAGCGTGATCAGCTCGTGGCGCACGTCGGCCACCACTTTCGGCGCCTCGGCCTCGCCGCCGAGCACTTCGAGGAAGGCCTCGCCGTAACGCTCCAGCTTGCGCGCACCGACGCCGCTGACCCGGGCCATGTCCGCCAGCGAGGTCGGCTGGCTGCGGAGCATTTCCAGCAGGGTCGAGTCGGGGAAGATGACGTATGGCGGCACACCGTGTTCTTCCGCCAGTTTGCGCCGCAGGGCGCGCAAGGCTTCCCACTGTTCGCGCTCTTCACCACGCACCAGTTGACTGGCCTGGCTCTTGCTGCCGCTCTTGGCGGTGATTTGTGGTTTGAGGTCGCGGCGCAGTTCAAGGGTCACTTCGCCCTTGAGCAAAGGCCGGCAGGTATCGCTCAATCGCAGGCCGCCATAGCCTTCATGATCGACATCCGCCAGACCACGGGCCACCAACTGGCGGAACAGCGAGCGCCATTCGCTCTCATTCAGCGCCTTGCCGACGCCGTACACCGACAGGTGCTGGTGGCCGAAGCTGCGGACCTTTTCGTTGTCCTTGCCCAGCAGCACGTCCACCAGATGGCCGACGCCGTAACGCTGGCCGGTGCGATAGATCGCCGACAGCGCCTGACGCGCAGGCTCGGTGGCGTCCCAGGTCTGCACGCCGTCGATGCAGTTGTCGCAGTGGCCGCACGGCTCGGGCATGTCTTCGTCGAAGTACGCCAGCAACGCCTGCCGGCGGCAGCGGGTTTCTTCGCAGAGCGAGAGCATGGCGTCGAGTTTGTGCTGCTCCAGACGTTTGTGGCGCTCGTCGCCCTCGGAGTTCTGCAGCATCTGCTTGAGCATCACCACGTCTTGCAGCCCGTAGGCCATCCACGCGTCCGCCGGCAGACCGTCGCGGCCACCGCGTCCGGTTTCCTGGTAATAGGCTTCAAGGGATTTCGGCAGGTCGAGGTGAGCGACGAAACGCACGTTGGGTTTGTCGATGCCCATGCCGAACGCCACGGTGGCGACCATGATCAGACCTTCCTCGTTGAGGAAACGCTTCTGGTGATAGGCGCGCAGATCGTTGGGCAGACCGGCGTGGTACGGCAGCGCCGGGAAACCCTGCTCGGTGAGAAACGCAGCCACCTCCTCCACCTTCTTGCGCGACAGGCAGTAGACGATGCCGGCGTCGCTTCGCCGCTCGGCAAGGAACGCCAGCAACTGCTTGCGCGGCTGCTCCTTGGGCACGATGCGGTAGAAGATGTTCGGCCGGTCGAAGCTCGAGAGAAAACGTTCGGCGTTCTGCAAATGCAGACGTGTAACGATTTCTTCCCGAGTGCGCTTGTCGGCGGTGGCGGTCAGAGCGATGCGCGGCACGTCGGGGAACATTTCCGCCAACTGCCCAAGCTGCAGATATTCCGGGCGGAAGTCATGGCCCCATTGCGACACGCAGTGCGCTTCGTCGATGGCGAACAGGGCGATGTTCAAACCTTGCAGAAACGACAGCATGCGCGGCTGCACCAGACGCTCGGGCGCCAGATACAGCATCTTCACTTCGCCGCGCTTGATCCGGTTGGCGAGGTCGCGCTGCTGTTCGGCGCTCAATGTGGAGTTCAACGCGGCGGCCGCCACGCCCAGCTCTTCGAGGGTCGCGACCTGATCGTCCATCAGCGCGATCAGCGGCGACACCACCACCGCCAGGCCGTCGCGCAGCAGCGCCGGCACCTGGAAGCACAGGGATTTGCCGCCGCCGGTCGGCATCAGGACAAGGGCATCACCGCCACTGGCCACGCGCTCAATGATTGCACCCTGACGGCCACGGAAACTGTCGTAGCCGAAGATGTCCTTGAGGACGCGTTGAGCCTGTTCGAGCATAAAAACTCCAAAAATCCACCGAAACATCCCTGCACAGGCTGGTTCAAGTCAGCCGAGGCTGCTTTAAACAAAACGTAAGGGCGCATTGCATGACGCCGTACAGATTCAGCCGCGACACCGGCAGGGATCGCAAAGCGCGGCAGTATACCCGAGCCCTCCCCGGCAAAGGGCACCGCCGATAAGAAGCTTGTGCGGGCAAATCTGCCGTGCGGCTGGCTTGAGGGCTCAAGAAGGCCTAGAATTCCCGCATTGTTTATTCCCCCAAGGTAGCCCTTTAATGTCCTTCGCCGAGCAACTAACCCGCCTGCAAGTCTTCCTCGACGCCGACGAGCTGCATGAAGAGGCGCTGGACTACGTGGCCGCTCACGGTTACCTGACTGCGCTGTCGATCTGCGCTGACGTGGTCCCCGATCGTGAGTGGATCGACGCCCTGTTCGCCGAAGAGCCGCATTACAGCAGTGAAGCCCAGCGCGAAGAGATCGAAGCCACACTGATCGGCCTCAAGGCCCACATCGCCCGCCAACTGGCCTCCGATGAAGAATTCGAGCTGCCCTGCGATCTGGACCTGGGCGACGACCCGGACGATTCCGAACTGCGCGGCTGGTGCATCGGTTTCATGGAAGGCGTGTTCCTGCGCGAAGCGGCCTGGTTCGAAACCGCCGAAGAAGAAGTCAGCGAAATGCTCCTGCCGATCATGGTCGGTTCGGGCCTGTTCGACGAACAGCCCGAGTTCGAAGACATCGCCAAGGATGCCAACCTGATGGACGACATGATCGTGCAGATTCCGGAAGCCCTGACCGCACTGTACCTGCTGTGCCAGGCGCCCGACGAAAAACCGGCGATCCTCAAGCCACGTCACCACTAAGATCCGGCCTATGGACAACCCCATAGGCAACCGCCCCCTGATGTTGCGCTACATCCTGCTGGCCATTGGCTGGCTGAGCGTGGCATTGGGGGTGATCGGGATTTTCCTGCCTGTTCTCCCCACTACTCCCTTCCTGCTGCTGGCAGCCGCGTGCTTTGCCCGCAGCTCCCCGCGTTTCTATCAGTGGCTTGTCGAGCATCCCCGACTCGGGCCATGGATCCGCGATTATCTTGATGGCAATGGCATTCCGCTCAAGGGCAAGGTCTACGCGATCGGGCTGATGTGGCCGAGCATTCTGTTTTCCTGCTATCTGGTGCCACTGCCGTGGGCGCGGGGGTTCATGCTGACCAGTGCGGTGCTGGTGACGGTCTACATTCTGCGACAGAAAACCCTGCACAAGCGCTGAGCGCTCAGCATCCGTTCGTCGAAAAACCCTGCTCACCTGTCAGATCTGACAGTAGCCAAGCGATCGACTTCAATCCTTAAATCACTCCGTCGCCCATCCCTCGACAGGAGTGTCCGCCATGTTGAAACAACCTGCGAAAAGAGTTGCCACCCGAGCGCTTGCCGAGCTGGAAATCCCCGACAAGCAACCCGAACCACTGCCTTCCGGTGAGTGGGCGATCAATCGGGCCGCGGCGATGGGGGTACACCCCGAACAAGGACTGCAGACTTACATTTGGCCATGGAGCCAGATGGGCATCGGTGACGACGTCGAACTGTTGAAGGATGGCAATGTCGTTGCTCAGACCACCATCAGGGATGCCGCCGAGGTGGACCAGCGCGTAACGCTGTTCGTCCCCCCCCGGCACGCCAAGACCGGCTCGCATACCCTGAATTACCGAGTCAAACGACTCAATCAAGCGTGGGAAACCCAGACTCCGCCGACCGAAATATACGAAAAACTCGAGATTCCGGGGGGGCAAGATACGTTGCCAGGCCCCGGCCACTCTGAGCTGTTTATGTATATCGATCCGAAAATCGTCAACGGTGTCGTGGATAAGGACATAGCAGAGGCGGGTGTGCCGATCATCATCCGTTCCGAGTCCGGCACCGCCCCGCCTTACCCCAATGCCGCCGTCGGCGATATTGCGGAGATTACCTGGGGCGGTTATCCCAAAAAATCCGCACCGCTGACCGCCGAGCAGATCAATGACCCCGACAACAACCCAATCGAAATCGTGGTGGATAAAGCAATCATCGAATGCGCCGGCGACAGCGATAAAAAGGGCCTTGGTGTGGCCTTCATTGTGACGGACATAGCGAAAAACGTTGCAGAAGACTGGAGCACGGAAACCCGGATCGTAGTCTCGTTGAGCACAGATCTTCTGCCCGCGCCTATTGTCGACCGGGCCATCAACAACGTGCTTGATCTTGAGACACTGGGTGACGACAACGTCATCGTTCAAGTGGTGGCCAGAGTCCCAGAATTCAAGCTTGACGACGACATCGAACTGAAGATGCGCGGCACCACGGTAGAGGGCGATCCGATCGAAGCCGTGGCGCCCTTGAAGAAGATCGACAACGTGCCACACGCCTACGAGTTGGTAATCCAGACCCCGGATGCGCGAAAGCTGGCAAAAACCCAAGCCACTTTCTCTTACCAGCTGAAACGCGATGGCAGCACCGATCCGCTTCGATCCAAAGGCCAGTTCGTGCAGATTGTGGGCGAAGCCGATCAACTGGCCGCCCCGATTCTCGACGATGCACAAAACGGTGCGATTCCCGACGACCTCGCGAGTACCCCTTTGCGAATCCCGCACAACCCGGACATTGAAGTCGGTATGGCAATCGAAATCAAATGGTTCGGCACACGTCCCGATGGCAAACCCTATGATCCCAGCTTCGAAGATGACTGGTATTTCCCGGATCCGTCCGAGGTGAACAACCCAAAAGGTTTTGTCATCACTGTCGACGGCTTACACATTCACACCCTCAAAGGCGGAAAAGTCGTCGCGTCCTACACACTGCTGATGGACAAAGGCGGTGAAATCATCAGGCGCCGTTCCCGGCCTGCTGCCTCCGTGAATGTCGGCGAACCGCAGTTTGAACTGGTCAAGCCCATCGTTCTGGGAGAGCAGAATGGTGAACTCGAACCCGGCGATTTGCCCGCAGGCGCCAGTAAATTCACTGCGCCAAGACCCACCGGTACGCCAAGCAAGTCTGGCGACACAGTGACCTATACCTGGGATGCCGAGGTCACAGGCAAGAAGGAAGACTTCGTCGTCCTGAACGCCCTCTCGGCCGACAAGGACGTTAACTTCACACTGGATGCCAAATTCGTAGCAGAGCACATTGAGCCCAACCGCGGAAAAAAAGTGACGGCCACTTACCGGATCTTGCGCAACGAAACCGACATCACCAGCTATTCCGATCCCCTGACCTTCGTCGTCGGCAAGGCAGACCAACAACTGCTGGATCCAGCCAAGGTACTGCAAGCCATTGACGGCATACTGGATCCATCCAAAGTCCCGAACGGGGCTACCGTCGAAATTGCCGCCAACCGGCAAGAGAACGCCGGCGATCATTTCTATATGAAGTGGGCCACGACGGACAACGTGACAGTGCACAAGGACGACAAAGCCATCAGCGGAAACAACAAGGGCAAACCCGTTGAGTTCACGGTTGACCATGCCATCGTGCAGGCCTGCCTGAACAAGAATGTGGTGATCAGTTATCACGTGACACTGTTCGAGGGTGGCCAAACCCCGGGGGAGGATTATCCGCTGAGAGTGGAGACGACGGAGTTCACACCGCCAGACGCCACTTTCAAAGAAGCGACCGGACCGCAAAAGGATCAGTTGAATCCCGATGATGTTCACCCGAACGGCGCAACGGTGGTGATACCGGCAACCGCCCTGCTGAAGACAGACGACGAAATCACGGTAACGGTAGAGGGTCAAACCACCACCACGTATTCGCATACAGTGACGTCCGGGCAGGCCGACAAAGAGCTGGCCGTGATCAAGGTGCCGCATAGCGTGATCAACGCCAACGAAGGCAGGGACATCGCCTTGAGCTACAAAATCAAACGCCAGGCCGGCGGAACCGATGGCCCCTCCAACCCGACGGTTTACGATGTGCGCAAGGTGATTGGCAGTGGCAAGTTGCAAGTCATGGGAGCCCGCTACAACAAGGGGATTTATCGGGAGACCAGCTCCAGCTGGCTCATATCCGCCTTCAACGCAGACACCCGGCAACGGGTAGAGGCAGAGTGGAAATATGCTGAAGACAGCACCTGGACGAAAGCGAAGATCTGGGTTGATACCGACCCTTATGCCCCCTTGCAAGTTCGCACCAGCGACGACCAGGTCACCCTGAACAGAGTGAACATATTTGGCACCGGTGGCCCGGGCACTCCCGCCAATGACGGGGCATTCGTGGCGCTGCGGGACAGGAACAATCTGGCAGCCTGGGGTAACCCATTGAATGGTCAGAAAATCCCGCCAACCTTTCAGACCTTCACCGATATTGCCCGGATTGCTTGTTCTGGCAGCTCCTACGCGGTGATTCGCACCAACAACTTCACCGTGGCATGGCCCGGAACTGCAGGTCAGGGTGGAGAAATGGGCGCGGTGGTTCCTACGGACTTCAAAGTGCTCGCCGGCAACAGCGTGGCTATTGCGGGCATAAAAACCAATGGAACAGTCCATGCCTGGGGCAGCGCTGCCAAAGGCGGAAACCTGACTGACGAAATCCTGGCCTTGACAGATGCAGTCGAACTGGCGCCAGCCGGAGATGCTTTCGCTGTTCTCAGAGTAACCGGCCAGGTGATGGCGTGGGGAGGTGGAGCGGGGTTTGGCGGCGTTGTTCCTCCAGAGATTGCCAGCCTTACCGACATCAAACACGTGATCGGCAACGGCTTCGCTTTCGCCGCACTTCGGGAAAACGGCGCCGTGGTCGCCTGGGGCGATCCCGCGAAAGGCGGAACCGTATCCGACGATGTCGCCGGCCTGACCAACATCGAGACACTGGCCTGCGCGAATGCTCAAGCCTTTGTCATCATGCTCGATACCGGACAAATTGCGGGCTGGGGGCCCGCAGGGTATGGCGGGACAATACCTGCGGAAATCCGCTCCCTGACGGATATCATCTCAGTTGTCGCCAGTTCGAATGCGTTTGCAGCACTTCGAGAAAGTGGTCACGTCGTCGGATGGCCCGAGGCCAATTCGGGTGGCCTGATACCTGACCCGATCGCCGGCAGGGACGATCTTGTTCAACTGGCCGCCACCGCTGGAGCGTTCGCTGCAGTGTGCAGAAATGGAACCGTGGTGGCCTGGGGAGACCCATTGCTCGGCGGAGATACCACGCCCGTCACCGCCAAACTGGTCAACGTCACCGCGATCTACGCCAACCGTCATGCTTTTACGGCGCTCACTTCCGACGGCGAAGTGGTGACCTGGGGCAATGCACTCGCCGGCGGCGACAGCAGTGCCGCTCAAGACCGGCTCAAAGGCCAGGTATCGTACTACGCCAATGCGGCCACCCGCGGTCTGGCGCTCAAGGCCAGCCGTTTGGCCAGGCTCAATACCCCCTGACACCCATCGACGGTGACTTGCTGTGCGGCGCTCGCCCGAGCGCCGCCTATTTGACTTGAGCGGAGGGTGACATGAGCCAGACCAACAACAATCTGCGGGCGCCAACTGTAGACGACGCGCCTCTCGACATTCTGGATCCGCAAACGCTTCCCCCCGGAGGGGCGACCGTCAGAATAAAGCCCTGGGTGCCAATGAAGTTCCGCGATCACGTTTTCTTGTTCGTCGGTGATACCTATACCGATGACCTGCCGATCAGCGCCGGCGCAGTCGGCAATGATGTCGTGTTCAAGGTTGACGCTTCGGAATTTGTTGCCGACGAAAATGACATCGTACCGATTCGCTACGAAGTACAGCTGCACCAAAGCACTCGTGAACCATCGGACATCCTGGATCTGAAATTGCAGACGGGTTTCGACGCCGACGCCACACTGGATCTGAGCACTGAAAACTACGTCGTCTCCGTCGACAAGCCGCCACTTGCCCCTCCCCCAGCGGCGCGCATGACCCGTAAAGCCACTTGGGGCCAGGCTCCCTACACCTACGACAGCACCGATCCACTGATTGCCAGTGCCGATGCACGATCGGGCGAGATCACCGCCCTGCGCAACGGCGCCTGCAGGATCCGCGCGACCGACAGCCAGAACCAGAGTCGCGAGTACCCCCTCACTGTCAAGGGTATTCAGGAGGTGCACTTCCTGAGTGCCAGCGCGGATTGGGAGGGCATGACCAGAATTTGTACCGCTGCAAAGCTGCAACCGATCACCCTCGCCCAGTCGAAACGGCTGTGGACGCTTTATTTCCCCGACAGCGGCCCTGTCGCGGATTTCCTCGAGTGGCTGAACTACCCGGTGTGGACCGCCGACGTACTGGGCGCCGACACCGCCTGGACATACGACCTCAACGGCTCTTCGGTCAATGACAACGCCACCAGCCAGGACACGGCCTCGTTCTGGCAGGTCCTGGGGGTCTCCCAGACTTGAGCGACGGCGACCAAAAACTTGTGGAGATCGCCATGCAAAGCACGTTGCGAATCAGATGTCTGTTGCTCGCATTGGCGCTGCTCGGCAGTGTCAGCCAGGCCGCCACCGATCCGGAAACCGCTCAACGCTCAACTTTTCAAAGCCGCAGGGTCTGATCCTCAAGGAGTTGTCAGCTCCTGCGGCTTATCCTCTGACACTGCGCTGCGCATGGCCACGGGTTCGAATTCGATCCGCAAGACCAACTTGTTGGCGGGAAACACCGTGAGCCCGGACCGCTCGTCGCAAACCAGCCTGCCCCTGTCAGATCTGACAGTACCTCTCCCTCCTTCCCTCAGGTTCAATAAAAAACCGTCTGCGATCCCAATGCGTGCTCTTTCAGGAGTTTCGTCATGCTCACCCACAGTCCGCTTTTGTTTCCTGATCTCGACCAGCCCGTCACCCTGGCGCTTCGGCCCATGCAGATCAGCGGCGCAGTCACACCAGTCGAGGGCGTGGATGGCGGGATCAATATTGAGGTGGTGTCGGGAAGTGACAGCGGTGTGCTGAGCGTGATTGTGGCGTACCTCGACATGCTGGAGGGTGATGAAAGTGTTATTCATTGGGACGGCGTTCCGGTGCTCACCCGAAAGGTTGAACCGGGAGAGAAAGACAAACACCTGTTCTTTTACCTGCCCAAGGAGTTGTTCACTCCCGGTCAGCATGAATGCTTTTATGAGTTGACCCGATTCGGCGCCACCACGCCGGACGATCCCTCTGTGGTGTCGCTGTTTTTTGTCAAACTCACCAGACCCGGTGGCCGAGACAGGGAACCTCATCTACCCATCGGGCACTCCGAACTGCGCATCGCGCAACTGCCGCAGGAAATCATCGATCAGGGATTGATCGACGCGGATTGGGCAAAAAAAGGGGTTCCCCTGACGGTTCCTGCTTACCCGGAAATCAGGGTGCGAGACAGGATTCTGATGCGCTGGGGCAGTCATACCCTGACACCTCTTCTCGTCACGCAAGCTCAGGCAGAGGGCAAGGAACCCATCGTGATCGTCGCCAAACAGGAAGACATTCTGGCCGGTGGCGACAGCGCGGCACTGGAAATCAAGTACGACCCTCACGATGAACTATGGAACTGGTCTTCCCGGCACTCCAAACGCACACAAATCGCCGTGGACGCCGGCGCCTGGCGTCTGGCTGCACCGATCATCAAGCAATCGGTTAATGGGATCATCACGATCATCAACTTGAACAAGGAGGACGTCACGGTCCAGGTCCATATCCAGGGCTCGGATTTCGCGCTGAACGACTCAGTGAAAATGACCTGGATTGGCACCCCTTTCACTGGCAAGCCGTTGATTCACACCGAAACCAAATCGGTGGAAAACATTCCGAGTGTCATGGAATTCAAGGTGCCGTACGCGCAAGTCCGCGCCATCGCCATGGGCCGGGCTGATGCCTCCTACGTGCTGACGAAAGCGGACGCAAGTCCGCCGTTATCCTCCAAACGCGAATTCGCCGACGTGGTGGGTGACGTTTCGATGCCGGACGCACCGAAGATTGTCGAGTTGCTGGGCGACATACTCGAGTCGGACAGGTCCTACGCCACGGTACGGATCAAGTACTTGACCATTGCCAATGGCGATCTGGTCGCCGGTCACTGGATAGGTGAAAAGTCCAACGGTCAGCCCTATGTCCATGAGTTCACTCATACCGTCAGTGACAATGAGGCAAAAGAAGGCTTTTTCACTGCTTACGTCGACAAAGAGCACATCAGCGTGCTCGACAAGGGCAAACTCGATCTTTGGTACACCGTGTTCAATGACAAGCCGGAGCTCTATGGCGTCAGTGATTCAGAGCATCTGCTGGTCAAGGTGCAAGCCGTCACCGCGACACTGCCCAGGCCCGAGGTGGAGGAAGCCGACAAAAACCCCGATGTGCTCGACCCTTCCAAAGTCTTCGATGTCGTCCACATCTATATCGAAAATCCACCGACCCAAAAAGACGACATCGTGACCTGGTACTGGCAAGGGTCACATCCGTTCGGCAGCATCAGCGACTGGGTGCCCATCAACTCGCTGAGCGCCGGTAAACCGCTGCGTTTTCGAGTGCCCGCGAACTTCGTCACGATCAGTATCGGGCAGTACGTCAGAGTGCGTTACTCGCTCAAGCACGCGTCCACAGGTTTATACAGTCACTCCGCCGCACTCAATCTGCTGATCGGGTCGCTGGTAGGTGAATTGCCAGCGCCACAAGTCAAACAGGCACCGAACGCCGTACTCAAACCCATGGACGGGTTGAACGGTGTGGACATCAAAGTCAGCTACGACAGTATGGACCCGGCCCTCGACACCATTCGCCTGCTCTGGGTCGGGACCCCCGGTGCCGGCACACCAACAGTTCCTGAACTTCCCGGACACAGCAGTGGCAGTGTGGACTTTCATCTGGCCTCAACGGTTATCGGCCCCAACATCAACAAAAACGTGGACGTGAAGTACTTCGTGCGCCGCTATGGCCACGAGACAGAATCAGAGTCGTTGGGCCTTAGAGTCACGGGATTCGACGACCCCGAAAACGATCTGCCTCGCCCTCAAGTACCTGAGTCAGACGATAACCGGGTCCTGGATCTGATGACGTTCAATGGGAATGCCACAACGCTCGTTGCCAAGTGGCCTTACATTGCGCTCAAGCAACGCCTCTGGTTGAGGCTGGAAGGCAAGACAGCGGTGGGCAGCGACTACATCATCCGGATGCTCGATGGCGTGGAAATCACTCCCGCGCAATTCAGCAGCGGGCTGAATGAAGTGCTGCCTCGAAGCGAGTTAATGAAGCTGGGGCATTCCACACCGGCAAACGTGATTTGCAAAGTCTCGTTCGATGGCAGCGCTCAAGAAGACGATGCGATTGAGCTCCCGGGATTGCCGCTTACGATCAGAACCCGATACGACTGGCTGACGCCGAAAATCACCCATGTGACTGACGCCAATGGGGAGGTTACAGAGGGTGGCGAGACTTTCTTTGAGCAGGTAACTGTCGAAGGCTCTGCGACCCGAGATGAGACGGTCGAGATTTTCGATGGCTCGACCTCGCACGGCAATGCTGATGTTGATGCCGATGGCGTCTGGCGCAAGCCCCTGCTCAACCTCCAGATCAAGGATTATCACATTACAGCCCACGCTCTATATCCAGCGGACCCGGTTTCCAGCCTGATCCGTGCCTTTACGGTGATAGCAGCTGTTCCACCCACTATCACCAATGCCCAGGATTCCAAAGGCACCGTGATTCCAGATGGCGGCACCACCGTCGACACAACCGTGAAACTGACGGGCACTGCCAGCAAGGGCCAGCAGGTGGAGATCCTCGACGGGGACGTCAGCAAAAGGAACGCCACAGCGGACCCATCCAGCGGCATCTGGACCAAAGACCTTACGGGGTTGAGCGTGGCAGCGCACAGCTTCACCGCCAAAGCACTGTACGGCGCGGGCCAGACTTCAGGGGCACGGACACTGACCGTGACTGCGGCGGTTGCACCCACCATCACCAACGCCCAGGATTCCAAAGGCACCGTGATTCCAGATGGCGGCACCACCGTCGACACAACCGTGAAACTGACGGGCACTGCCAGCAAGGGCCAGCAGGTGGAGATCCTCGACGGGGCCATCAGCAAAGGGAACGCCACAGCGGACCCATCGACCGGCATCTGGACCAAAGACCTTACGGGGTTGAGCATGGCAGCGCACAGCTTCACCGCCAAAGCACTGTACGGCGCGGGCCAGACTTCAGGGGCACGGACACTGACCGTGACTGCGGCGGTTGCACCCACCATCACCAACGCCCAGGATTCCAAAGGCACCGTGATTCCAGATGGCGGCACCACCGTCGACACAACCGTGAAACTGACAGGCACTGCCAGCAAGGGCCAGCAGGTGGAGATCCTCGACGGGGCCGTCAGCAAGGGTAACGCCACAGCGGACCCATCCACCGGCATCTGGACCAAAGACCTTACGGGGTTGAGCGTGGCAGCGCACAGCTTCACCGCCAAAGCACTGTACGGCGCGGGCCAGACTTCAGGGGCACGGACACTGA